>Ga0207432_10144_pt1 | contig 23123 bp, 23 predicted proteins | sample YelNatsi2bottle7_FD_187543 | JGI IMG/M metagenome (GOLD analysis project Ga0207432, IMG submission 187543) | Hot spring thermophilic microbial communities from Obsidian Pool, Yellowstone National Park, USA - site 2 bottle 7 (SPAdes) (version 2) | ecosystem: Environmental > Aquatic > Thermal... | reverse complement strand
TAAGACAACGGGCTACGTAAAGCTTATTTCTTTCTTCTGGATTCATTGATAATATCATCCTTTCATTTTACCACAGTGAGTGACATTTTCACTGAGAAATTTTAAGATGACATTATCATAGAATAACTACAGCCTTTTTATCTTTAATTTGACTTTATATTGGATAGTGTGATAAATTTAAATTAATTAATAGTATTTCTATAGGATTTATAATATATAAACATATAGGACTTTTAGAAATAAAGATTCATAAAAATACTTATAAAAAAAATAGAAGGAGGTAGAGGGTCTTGAAATTATCTACAAAATCTCGATACGGACTTAGGGCAATGGTGAAGTTAGCATTACATTACAATCAGGGGGCAATACCGTTAAGCAAGATTGCAGAAGAAGAAAACATTTCAGAAAATTATTTAGAGCAAATAATTACATTGCTCAAAAATGCAAATTTAGTAAAAAGCATTCGTGGTTCACAGGGAGGGTATATTTTATCGAAAAGTCCAGAGGAGATAACTGTTGCTGATATTTTGTCTGTGCTTGAAGGGCCCATAAGCCTTGTCGATTGTTTAAATGAAAATATTGATAATTGTAGTAATAAAAATAAATGTGTAACAAGAAGCGTGTGGAAAAGAATAAATGACAACATTTTGTCAACAGCTCAATCCATAACATTAAAGGATTTATGCCAGAATTATAAGCGAGGTAAAGATTAACCGCGCTTTTTTTATTTTTTGGTGGGAATCATGATATTTTATGAATTTAAATAAAACAAAAAGAATAAAAATAAAAGGAAAGAAAATTTATATGCACGAAAGGAGTGATAATTATTTGAAGCAATGCGCTGTAGTAGGTAAGCCTAATGTAGGAAAGACGCTTTTTGTAATTAATTTTTCAGAATTTTTAGGTATTAAAGAATTAGAATTTGAGGTGACAGCCTTTAATGGAATGAAAATGATAAAAAAATATTCTATAAAAAAAGCGATAGAAGAACTTGTGGATGATAATCCGCATAAAACGAGACAAATCCATTCTATTATAGTAAATCTCCCCTTAAATAAAGGCAAGAAAACTATAAAATTCATAGATACCATAGGATTTACCGATGGTATTCACCCTGAACAAGATATAAGAAGAGCAATATCACAAACCCTCCAGGTTGTTCAAACTGCTGATATTATATTACATATTATAGATGCCTCTGCAATTGAAAAAAAACTTCCTAATTCCATTGGAGAAATTGATTTATCTATAGCGCAATTTGCAGAAATTAAAAAAGGTTATTGTATTTTAGCTAATAAAATAGACTTGCTGGAAGGTAAAGAGAATTTAGAAATACTAAAAGAGCAGTTTAAAGGAAACCTCATAATACCTATTTCAGCAAAATATAAAAAGGGTTTTAAGGAGGTGAGAGCCTTTGTCATCAATGCTGTTTAATCTAATAGAAAAATTTTTTTCTATATTTCTTACCGGAATTGTAATAAAGCTTTTGGATGACTATTTGGATGAAGATAAGGACTATCTTTTGAGTAGAAAAAACTTATATTTTTATTTAAAAAAAGGAATTTTACCTTATACACTTTTAATTTTTTCCTTTGCTGTAATACTTAATTATAAATATAGTGTAAGCCTTTTTTTGTCTGCTTATATTTTAGGGATGATTAACAATTTTGATGAAAAATTAGTTTTAGGTACTCCTGTATATACAGAGATGATTGTGATATCTGTAATAGGTTGCGTTGTTTTTGGTATTAAAGAGATGTTCTCATCGATTTTTTTAATTGCAAGTATACAATTGATAGATGATTATATTGATTACGAAAAGGATAAACCTTTTAAAAAGGGGTTTGCATGGAAATTAGGTAAAACTGAATGTTTGTTAATATTTATAATATTTTCGTTAATATCTCTTTATTTAAATGTTTTAAAAGCAATTTTCACTTTTATTAGTATGATTATGATTATATTTTTATATTCAAATATTATCTTCACCAAAAATGAATAAGTAAATTCGAGTTTAAGTATTAAATCAAAAGGGTAGGGGAGTTTAAGATGTATTATAAAGTATTGAAGTTATGTATTGTTGTTTTAATTATTTTTACTGCAGGATTTATTTTAGGCAAAAAAGAGGGCAAGAAAAAAAGTATTAAGGAAGGAGAGATTTTCTATAATATTAAGTTGAAAGAGAAATTGCTAAAGGAAGGACTTTGCCCAATTTGCAAAAATGAGTTGAAAGAATCTTCTGACCGTGATACAATGATAAAAAAAAATCAGGAGGTATAGCAGAAATTGTATAGTTCATCAATAAATTTTATCAAGGAACATTTTAACATAGATGAAAAGTTAATCTTACTGTCTCAAGAAGTCCTTGAAGGATTAAAAGAGGAGTTTGCTGAAATCGAAAAAATAGAAGAATACAATCAGTATAAAATAATAAAAGCCATGGCCAAAAATGAACTTTCTGATTATTGCCTTTTAGAATCAACAGGCTACGGTTATAATGACATAGGAAGGGAAGCAGTAGAAAAGATCTTTAGCGATGTGTTTAAGTCGGAAGATGCCCTTGTAAGGCCTCAGATTATATCGGGAACCCATGCTTTATCCATATGCTTATTTGGTATTCTCCGGCCCGGTGATGAATTTTTATCGGTAACAGGTGAACCGTATGATACTTTAAAAAATGTTATTAAAGGTGAAGGTTTAGGATCGTTGAAGGATTATAATATAAAGTTTTCAAAAATAGAATTAAAACATGGGAAAGCCGACTTTGAATCAATTAAAAATAGTATAAATGAAAAAACTAAATTGGTGCTAATACAAAGAAGCAGAGGCTACAGCCTAAGGCCTTCCTTATCTATTTCTGAGATAGAAGAGTTAATAGGATTCATTAAAGGTTTAAATAAGGAAATAATATGCATGGTGGATAATTGTTACGGCGAATTTGTTGAAGAAAAAGAGCCTATTGAAGTAGGCGCTGACCTATGCGCAGGCTCATTAATAAAAAACCCTGGTGGAGGGATAGCCCCCACTGGTGGATATATTGTTGGGAAAAAGAATCTAATTGAATTATGTTCCTATAGGCTTTTTGCACCTGGAATCGGAAAGAATTGCGGGCCATCGATAATACCGAATAGAATAATACTGCAAGGACTTTTTTATGCACCAATGGTAGTCAGTGAAGCTAAAAAAGGTGCGCTTTTTACTGCTAAAATGTTTGAAAGCTTAGGGTTTGAAGTATTCCCAAAAAAAGAAGAAAAAAGGAGTGACATTGTAACTGCATTATTGTTAAAAAATAAAGAAATATTGATTGAATTCTGCAGAGGGCTACAAAAGGTAGGGCCTGTAGATTCCCATGTTACTCCCGAACCTTGGGATATGCCCGGATACGACCATCAGGTAATTATGGCAGGAGGCAGCTTTATTCAGGGCGCTTCTATTGAATTAAGCGCCGATGCACCAATTAAAGAGCCATATGCCGTTTATGTACAGGGAGGCTTAAGTTTTTATCATGTTAAATTGGGAATACTTTGTGCATTGCAGAATCTAATTAATAAGAAATTGATAAAATTGCCATAATAATTTAAATTAAATCTTTAAAACCTCCTGAAAAGTCCAATAACTTTGCCTAAAATCTTAACATCTTTTACGATAATAGGCTGCATGTGAGGATTTTCCGGCTGCAGCCTAACAAATCCTTCTTCTTTATAAAATCTCTTTACAGTGGCTTTATCTTCAATTAATGCTACTACGATATCTCCGTTTTCTGCTGTGTTAGTAACTTTTACAAAAACATAGTCCCCGTTTAATATACCAGCATTTATCATACTGTCTCCTTGTACTTTCAGCATAAAAACATTTGAGTCATGTATAAGTTCTTTAGAAAGAGAATAAATTTCTTCAATATTTTCTTCGGCAAGAATAGGTTGACCTGCTGTTACATTGCCGACTAACGGCACTTCAACTAATTGATTATTAAAAATTTTCTTATCAATCACGTCAATTGCTCGAGGTTTTTGAGGATCGCGGGAAAGGTATCCTTTCTTTTCTAGCTGAACAAGATACCCGTGAACCGTAGCTGTGGAACGTAAATTCGTAGCAGCACATATTTCTCTAACAGAGGGAGGATAACCTTTGGTCATGACAAAATCGTAAATATAATCTAATATTTGTTTTTGTCGGGGTGTTAAGTCTTTATACAAAAAAATCACTCCAATCGGGAAAATTTCTATATAAAGAAACTTTTTTTGTTTATATGTTTAATTATAACATATTTTTATTTTTTTTAAACTGGTGTTCGAATTTCTGGCAGGATTATATATTAAGTGGTAGTAGAAGCAATAAAAAAAATTGAAAAGCTTTAGAGGGGAGAGGATATTTTATATATTTTAATTTAATAAACGTCCGATAATATGTATTATGTTAACAAATATAAATATAAGCCAATTTTCAGTTGAAGTTTAAGCCTAATAAAATCTAAAAAACGCAAGCGCAGAAATTAAATTTATATCTAAGGAAATAATGCAAATAATGCTGAAAGCAATAATTTTGCAAGGAAAATCATTGGAAAAGTTTCAAAAAAGATTTATGATTATTTTTTAAACAAATAAAAGCCTTATCAAAACTTAGATAAGGCAAAAGAACATTTATAATTTATTGCTTTAATTTATTCTGCATCCGCATAAAGATGGCATGCAGTAAAATGCTTTGGTGATATTTCTTTTAATATAGGTTCTTTAACTTTACATATTTCCTTTACAAACCTGCAACGCGTATTGAAACGGCATCCTTTTGGCGGATTTATTGGGCTTGGTACATCACCTTCCAATATTATCTTTTTCTTTTTTACCTTAGGGTCCGGTATAGGTATAGCTGAAATTAATGCTTGTGTATATGGATGCAATGGATTCCTATATATTTCTTCGCTTTCTGCGAGTTCAATTAACTTTCCCAAGTACATAACTCCTATCCTATCGGAAATATGTTTTACCACATTAAGCCCATGAGCAATAAATAAATACGATACGTTAAATTTTTCTTTAAGTTCATCTAAAAGATTTAAAATTTGGCTTTGTATAGAAACATCAAGAGCTGATACAGGCTCATCACATACAATTAAATCCGGGTTAGTTGCCAACGCTCTTGCAATTCCTATCCTTTGGCGTTGGCCGCCTGAAAATTCGTGAGGATATCTTCTTAGGTGATTTGAAGATAATCCTACCATTTCAAGTAAGCTTTTAACCCTTTCTTCCATTTCCTTCCCTTTGGCAATATTATGAAATTCCAATGCCTCCCCTATTATATCCATTATTGTAAGCCTTGGGTTTAGCGAACTATAGGGGTCCTGAAATATGACCTGCAGTTTTGGACGTATCTTCCTTAGCTCATTTTTATTTAACTGCATAAGATCTGTATCATTATATAATATTCTCCCCGAAGTTGGTTCTATCAATCTTAGCATACATCTTGCAGTAGTAGTTTTACCGCATCCGCTTTTCCCCACAAGCCCTAAGGTTTCACCTTTTTTAATTGTAAAACTTACATCATCCACAGCTTTAACATACCCCACCGTTCTTTGAAAAACTCCGGCTTTTATGGGATACCATTTTTTTAAATTTTCTACCCTTATTAGAATTTTATCCTTCATATAATTTTACCTCCACAGAGGATTCGGGAGATGAATCGACAAGAAAACATCTTACCTTTCTTCCCTCACCTAAGGAATTCAGGTTTGGAGATTTTTGTCTACATATATTTTTAGCTTCGGGGCATCGTGGGTTAAAGCGGCATCCTGTTGGAAAATTAAGAGGATTTGGCACTGTGCCTTCTATTACGTGAAGCTTACCTTTTTTTGAATCAAGGCGCGGGATAGATTTCAAAAGCCCTCTTGTATACGGGTGCAGGGGTTTTTCGAACAAATCTTCCGCTTTGGCTTCTTCTACAATCTGCCCGGCATACATCACAATTACCCTTTCAGCCATTTCAGCTACAACTCCAAGGTCGTGGGTTATCAAAAGAACGCTCATACCAATTTTCTCTTTTAATTGAGAAATTAATTCCAATATTTGAGCTTGAATGGTTACATCAAGAGCGGTAGTCGGTTCATCGGCAATTAAAAGTTTAGGATTACAGGATAATGCCATTGCAATCATTACTCTTTGTCTCATACCTCCAGACATCTGATGAGGATATTCATTATAACGCTTTTCGGGATTTGGTATGCCTACCAGCCGAAGCATTTCAATTGTCTTTTCTCTTGCTATTTCTTCCGATACTTTCTGATGGATAATTATAGGTTCTGAAATCTGTTTCCCAATCGTAAAAACGGGGTTTAAAGAAGTCATTGGTTCCTGAAAAATCATAGAAATTTTATTTCCTCTAATTTTCCTCATTTCAACCTCGGATTTTTTAAGTAGATCTTCGTTTTCAAAGATTATCTTGCCAGATGAAATTTTTGCAGGCGGAGAAGGCAAAAGCCGCATTATAGATAATGATGTTACGGATTTTCCACAGCCCGACTCACCTACTAAACACAAAGTTTCGCTCCTATTTATATAAAAGCTTACATTATCAACTGCGGTTATCTTTCCTTCATCGGTAAAAAAGTTAACGGTAAGATTTTCTATTTCAAGTAACCTTTTATTTTCCACTTTTAATCCCCCTTGAGCTTTACGGAAGAATTCGACGAGCTCCAACAAATCTTTGATCCAAGTATTCCGAATAGTCGGGATCATTTTTATCAAAGCTGTTAATTGAAATCCCGGATTTGCTGCCTGCATGTATAAATTTGTTATTGCCAATGTATATTCCTACGTGAGAAGGACCTTCTTTATAGGTTCGGAAAAATACTAAATCTCCGGGTTTTAAATCTTTTTTATCTTTTATTGCTATACCTTGTTCGAACTGCATATCAGCATCTCTTCTTAAATTATAACCGTTCATTTTAAAAGCAAATTGTGTAAGACCGGAACAATCAAAACCATAAGCAGTAGTTCCTCCCCACAGGTACGGGAGGTTTAAATATTGTTTTGCAGTTGCTATTATACTTTCTGCATCCTTTTTAGTATTAAATACTTCTTCACGGGATTTTATTACTATTACATCTTCTTTATTTAAATAAACCTTTTGTCCTCCGGGAATTATTGCGGAAATCTTATTTCCCTCTTCAGCAATATAAGGTATTACTGTCCCCTGAACCAATTTTTTATCAAAGAGAGGTTTTAAATCTTTTCCTAAAGCATCAGTCATTTTAGCTTTTACAAATACGAATTTACTTTTTTTATAATTTTCAAGAGAATCCCTATTGCATCTCCATATATAATTCCCATCTATCCATCCTAAATAATTATCTTCCATTTGAACAAAATACCAATTTTCTTTCATTTCAAATATTTTTAAAATATCCCCCATTTTAGCTTGGGTAACCACATCATTACCCTCAGCTTTATGGGGAGCATTGCCTAAATTTACTACCGGATATTTTACTACTGCAAATATCTCATCATTGAGTTGTTTATCAGGAAGTATAGCTATATTATCTACGTATTTTGAATTTTCTTCTCCTAAAATTTTCAGAAATGATTTAATATACAACTCTTTTAAATTACAATCAGAAGTTTTACCTGCAAAAAGCAGGTTATTTTTTTTATCTAAACTTACACTTATATCTAATATTACTTCTCTTTCGGTAAGCCCAATTTTATTTAAAACTTCCTTTTTTGTTTGAATAGTGAGTTCTGAAAGTTTTTCGCTACTAAAAGCAGGTAAGGTATTGTCATATTTCATATTTTTGTTACACCCTCCTAAAGATATTAAAAGACAAAAAAGTAATATTATTAAAAACAATTTTTTGATATTATTAACATTCATTTTAAATCCCTCATTATAAGTAATTTTATCTTTTTAATTTAGGATCAAAGGCATCCCTCAAACCGTCTCCTAAAAGATTAAAAGAAAATACCATAATCATTATTGCAAGACCCGGCCATACCGAATACATTGGGTTTGTTCTCATATAAGCCCTTGCGGCGTAAATCATGTTTCCCCAACTTGGTGTAGGCGGCTGAACACCCAATCCTAAAAAGGAAAGTGAAGCCTCAGCTAAAATTGTTCCTGGAATTCCCATTGTAATAGAGACAATTATCGGTCCTACACAATTGGGGAGAATATGTTTCAATATTATTCTTAAATCAGATAAACCTTGAGCTTTGGCAGCTTCAATATATTCCATCTCCCTCAAGGAAATTACCTGACTTCTTACTAAACGAGCCATTCCTGCCCATCCTATCAGTGCTAATGCTACAAAAACATTATAGATACTCGGACCTAAAGCAAACATTACTCCTATATAAAACAAAAGGTCAGGAAATGCAAATAAAATATCGGCAAGCCTCATAATCAACATATCGATTTTCCCACCGTAATAACCTGCTAATGACCCCATGGTTACTCCGACGATTGTCACTAATATTTGAGAGATAATGCCGACACTTAAAGAAATTCGTGCACCATATAAAATCCTTGATAATATATCTCTTCCAAATTCATCTGAACCAAGGATATAAATACCGTTTTTACAAATATTTGATGTAGAACCTGGTGGTTTTAACCTATTTGAAAGGTCTTGTTTTATAGGGTCGGCTGGCGAAAGCACCGGAGATAAAATAGCAAGAATGGTAAATAAAATAATTATAACAAGTCCGATCATTGCAGGACGGTTTCGTTTTAACCTCTTAAAGGCATCCTGCCAAAAGGAATAATTTTCAGCCACTCTTGATGCCCTCCTTACTGCAGCCTGACTCTTGGGTCTAAATAAGCATATGAAAGATCTACAATCAAGTTTCCGATTACAAAAACAACTGCTGTAAAAAGAACCGTCCCTTGGACAAGAGGAAAATCCCTATTGGATAAAGCCCATACTGAAAGTCTTCCTATACCAGGAATTGCAAATATTGTTTCCGTTAATATAGAGCCGGTTAATAGTCCGCTGATTTGCATCCCAATTATGGTTACAACCGGAATGAGAGCATTTTTCAACGCATGAACAAAAATTACCGTTTTTTCGGCTAAGCCTTTCGCACGGGCAGTTCTTATGTAATCCTGCCTTATTACATCGAGCATCATACTCCTGGTGTACCTTGCAATGGAAGCAGCAAACCTAATACCCAAAACAACTGCTGGCAAAATCATGTGCTTTATTGAAGAATATCCTGAAATTGGGAGCCATCCCAAGTATAGCCCAAAATATATTTGTGCAATAACAGAAATCCAAAAAATTGGTGCGCTAATTCCCGCTAATGCTATAAACATGGAGAAATGATCAAAAAAAGAATACTGTTTTACGGCTGAAATTATTCCTACAGTAAGACCTATTATTATTGCAACGAAAGCAGATGAAAGTGCAAGCTTTAAAGTGGTTGGGAAGGTTTCTAAAATCATTTTTGTTACAGGTTGACCTGTCTTAAATGACCTTCCTAAATCTCCTCTTACTGCATTAAACAAAAACCTAAAGTACTGAACATAAAGGGGGTCGTTTAAACCCAGTTGTTGCCTTATTTTTTGTACAGTTTGCGGATCTGCGTGTTTACCGAGCATTTCTACTACCGGATCTCCTGGAACCACATTGAGCAAAATAAATGTTATTAGAGACACTCCAATTAATACGGGAATAGAAAAAAGCAGCCTTCTTAAAATATATTCTAACAAACTGTTACACCTCCAAGAAGTAAACATAGAGAGATGCACATTTTATGTGCATCTCTCCTTTATAATATTCCTCTAAGTAAAAACGCAAAAGTCAAACGCTAAACCTATTATTCTTTATAAGCATTAATATAAACCGTTACGCCAGTAGGATGAATAAATATTCCCTTTACATTTTTCTGTGTTGCAAGCAAACTCTTTATATGGAATAAGGGGATTACAGCAACATCTTCTTTTACGATAGTATCCTCAATTTTTCTGTAGAGTTCATTGCGTTTTACTGTATCAGTTTCTGTACGAGCTTGTTCTAACATTTCTTGAACTTTTTTATTGTTGTAACCTGAAGACATTTGATTGGTCTTTGCAAAGAATGTATATAAATAATTATCGGGGTCAGGAATATCTGCCCACCAGTTGCCATAGTTTGCAGGAATTTTACCCTTACTCCTTGCATCGCCGAAAGCAGCCTTTTCTACTATTTTGATATCAAGATCAATCCCTACTTCTTTTGCCATTGCCTGAATGGCAATATTTGCATCTGTTAACCTGTCTCCACCTCTTTGCCAAGCTTCAACTTTTACATTCCCGCCCAATTCTTTCACCAATTTTTTTGCTTCCTCAGGATTATAGTCATAGGCTGGACCCTGACCTAATTCGTATGCTCCCGGGATTCCAGGTGTTACAAAGGCTTTTGCCACTGTTCCCCGTGGGCCATATAGGGTTTCTACTAATTTTTTCTTATCAATAGCCATAGCCATAGCCTTTCTTATACGTACATCAGACCATTTTGGATCGCTGACGTTCATTAAGAAATAATATGTATTTAATGCTACACTTTCTAAAACATTGTATTTTCCTGAATCCTTAATCCTCTGATATTCAGTAATAGGAATTGTAGCCACGTCAAGAGTGCCATTTTCAAATTCCATAACTGCTGTAGTATCGTCAGGAATTATCCTGAAATGGATTTCATCAAGTTTTGGCAATCCAGGCTCGAAATAATTGGGGTTTTTCTCTAAAACGATTTCGGTATTTGGTTCGTATTTCTTCAATTTGAGGGGCCCTGTTCCCATTGGGTTAAATTTCCAATTATCGCCACCAGCTTTAACAAGTTTTTCCGAGTATATAGATGCGGAGGGAACTGCAAAATTTTGTATAAAAGGAGCATAGGGTTTTTCTAATATTATTTGGAATTTATAATCGTCAATTTTTTTGAAACCCTCAAGGGAATTTGATTTTCCTTCCATGAAAGCCTTTGCGCCGAGAATGGGCTCGAAAAGCCATGTGCTTGCACCTTTGCCGTTAGGATCAAGCATGCGTTCAATTGTAAATTTCACATCATCGGATTTTAATTCTGTTTGGCCGTCATGGAATTTTATTCCCCTTTTGAGCTCAAAAGTATAAACCTTACCATCTTCAGATACTTCGGGCATTTTTGCCAAAAGTTCTGGTTCAAGTTCTAAAGTTTCGCCTTTGTACCTTACTAATGTGCTGTATAAGAGCCTTGCCATAGTATACATTGAAAGGGTCGTACTTTCCTGAACATCAAAACCGTTTGGATCTTCAGTAAAATAATCGTTTAAAACCTGTGCAATATTTTGAGTTTGCTGCTGAGAAGGCTGTTGCCCTTGATTTTTTGTGCCGCATCCAACAAAGAGGCTGATTGCAAGAGCAGCAATCAAAATAATGGCAAAAATTTTCTTTTGCATTAATATACCCCCTTAATATTTTGCAATTTTAAAAAATATTTTAAATTTAACTACTATTTTTATCACCCCCAATGACAATAAAATGATATTTAAAATTATAATAAAACTTAATTTTTAATATTACCGTAAATAATTTTTAAATTCAATATTTCCTAATTTAATCAATTTACATAATATTATCATAATAGTATTTTTATTCTCCAAAAATTTCATTTTTTAACTCTATTTTTTCTATACCAAGACCGAAACCTTCGTAAAATGTTATATCTGAACCGTTATAGAAAATACCACCTATCACAGGATAGTTATTTAGGAGAAAAGGAGCATCTAAATCGCATCGCGTAATGTTTGATTTTGCTGCAGCTAAATGTGCGGCAGCTGTAACAGAAACCTTACACTCCATCATGCTTCCTACCATACATTCTATACCTGCAGACTCAGCTAAAGAATTTATTTTTAAAGCATTGTAAATTCCACCACATTTCATTAGTTTTATATTTATTATGTCGGCGGCCTTCATGGAGATAATTTTAACGGCATCGTAAGGAGAAAAAATGCTTTCGTCGGCCATTACCGGAATTGATGAGTTTTTTTGTAACTTCTTTTAAACCTTCTAAATCGTAAGCTTTTACCGGCTGTTCTAACAATTCAATATTATACTTTGCGATTTCATTAGCGGCAAATATTGCTTCCTTTGTTTTCCATCCTTGATTTGCGTCTACTCGTAAATTTATTTTTTCTCCAACAGCATCCCTAATTGCTTTTACTCTTTGAATATCCTTTTTATAATCACCTCCTACTTTTATTTTTAAAGTATTAAAGTCCTGATTTACAGCTTCAATTGAGTCCAAAACCATTTTTTCTATATCATTTAAACTAATCGTTATATCAGTACTTATGCTTTTTTTTGCTCCACCTAGGAATTGATATAACGGTACTTCATAATATTTTGACAAGATATCATAAAGGGCTATATCACAGGCAGCTTTAGCACTGGTATTGTTTAAAATAGAATTGTTTATTTTTTTTATGATTTCTTCAAAATCTTCAATATTCATCCCGATTATTGCAGGCTTTATAAATTTTTCTATTGCTTCTATTATGGAACCGTGAGTTTCACCGGTGATTGCAGGAGTAGGTGCAGCTTCGCCAAAGCCTTCTAATCCTTCATCAGTAATGATTTTGACAATAACATCTTCTACCTCTATTGCTCTACGAAGTGCAGTGATGAAAGGTTTTTTAAGGGATGCCTTAATAATTCCAGTTTTGATGTCGACGATTTTCGTTTTAACCACCTCCAAAAAAATGAAATCCAGCCAAATACGCAGTAAACACGTATTGGCTGGATTTTATCACCGCTGAATTAAGGTAATAAAGCAACCCTATGGGATTTCTTCAATATTCTTTTTCCCATTTTTAATTTGCAAATATTTTTTATGGGCATCTTTGAAAGCTACAATTATGGCTTTTTGAGAAGATCCAAAGTATCTTGCTTCAATTTCTTCGATGATTTGATTTATATCTTCTTCCATACTTCTACCTACAAAAAGTGATTTAATAAAATTAATAGAACTTTGAAGTATAAATGAAGCATCTGCGTCTAAAATAATGCCAGAATTTTTTTCTACTACAAATCCTATGAAAAAAATATTATAAATTTGAGTAATGGGGTTATTTTTTTGAGATTTAGAATTACCTATAATGTAAATAGTATTTTTGGGATACATCATAATCTTATCTACATACACGACCCAAAATACGTAGTGACTTTTTTATAAAGCCACGATTGTATTTTGGGGAAGTTTAATTATTTTATTATATATTCTACACTTATTTTAAAATTCCTTCTATACAGTTTAGTTTTGTACTTCTAATTTTTATCATCTTTCTAAAATACCAATAAATTCCATTATATCGTATATTTTTTCATGTAACATATACTCTTTTATTCCCTCAATTACTTCTTTTATAACCTTAGGATTTATAAAATTTGCCGTCCCAATTTGGACTGCAAAAGCCCCTAATGCCAAATATTCTAACGCGTCTTTGGCATTCATTATACCTCCACATGCAATGACAGGAATATTTATCTTTTTGTTATTTATGTCATATATAAGTTTCATAATTATCGGTTTTATAGCAGGGCCTGAAAGACCGCCTGTCTTATTACCCAAGTATGGCTTTTTTGAATTTAAATTTACCAACATGGCAGGTATTGTATTGGCAACGGTTATTGCATCTGCTCCAGCTTCTTTTGCTTTTTTTGCTATTTCGGTTATATCAGTTACAAAAGGACTTAATTTTGCTATAATTGTCTTTTGGGTTTTATCTTTTACCCGTTTAATTACCTCATAAGTATCTTCAGGGCATTGCCCAAAAGTTTTTCCTCCTTTTTCTATATTTGGACACGATATATTAACTTCGTAGCCAGAAAAGAAATTTTTAGTTTCTAATCTTTTCACAATCTCTTCATATTCATCGTAAGAAGTTCCGGCAATGCTCACAATAAAATTTGTTTTTATAAAATCCTTTTTATCCTCCCAAAAATTTATAAACTTTTCCACACCTTCGTTTTGAATTCCTATAGAATTTATTATTCCCCCTGCAACTTCGACTAACCTGGGAGGTGGGTTGCCCTTTCTCTCTTTCAATGTAATGCTTTTAGGAATAAAAGCACCCATTTCATTTACATTGAAAAAATCCATATACTCGAAAAAATCAAAGGTACCCGATGAATTCATAACAGGGTTTTTAAATTCCATATTTCCTATTTTAATTGTTAAGTTTAACTTTACCTCTGCCTGCTCCCCGGTTTTATAAAAGGAATTCCCTTTTTGCAAAGTGGGCAATCCTCCTCGTTAAATATTTCTAATTCGATCTTTATCAAGCTAAAAAAAGGTACATCAAAAATTTGTTTTTCTTTACTCCTGTCTACTAAAGATGCTACACCAACTATTTCTCCCTTTAAGTTTCTTACAAGTTCTATCACTTCCTTTGCAGACCCGCCGGTTGTGATTACATCTTCTGCTATTAGCACTTTTTCTTTTTCCTTTATTTCAAAACCTCTTCTTAAAGTAAATATGCCATGTTCTCTTTCTGCAAAAATTGCCCTGATGCCCAGTGCTCTTCCTAACTCATAGGCAACGGTAATTCCTCCAATTGCAGGCCCTATAACAGTATCAATTTTTAACCCACTTAATTTTTCTGCTAACATTCCCACTATTTTTTCCGCTTCAATAGGGTATTCAAAAATTTTAGCACATTGAATATAAGTATCGCTGTGTTTTCCTGATGAGAGTAGAAAATGCCCTTTTTTTACTGCTCCGAGCTCAACAAATCTTTCTAATATATTCTCCATTAAAATCTCCCTCCCTAATCTAAAAGGTCGTATAAAGCTTTTTGCGGGTCATTTGCCAAGGTAATTTGTCTTCCAACAACAACATAATTCGCACCTTCTGAAATTGCTTCTTTAAGGCTTAATTTTCTTTTTTGGTCATCTCCGGGTATAAAGCCTTTTCTAATACCGGGAGTAATAAATATAAGTTTATTTTGATACATTTTTTTAAGAATTGGTAATTCTAAAGGCGAGGAAACAACTCCGTCTATACCTTCTTCTTTTGAAATCTTTGCAAGTTTTAATACTTCATCTTCTAATTTTCCTTGTATTCCTAATTCTTTTAAATCTTCATCTTCTAAACTTGTTAAAAGTGTTACAGCAATAATTAGAGGCCTTTTTTTATTTTTCTTTTCAGCCACTTCAATTATGGTATTTTTTGCTTCTCTCAGCATATTCCTTCCGCCCAAAGCATGTACTGTAGTCATAAAAATATCGTATTCTATCAAATTGCTTAAAGCTTTTTTTACGGTATTTGGAATATCATGAAGTTTAAGGTCAAGAAATACTTCTTTATCTTTTGCTTTAACTTTTTCTATAATTTTTGGACCACAAGAAAGAAAAAGTTCCAAACCGATTTTAAATATCTTTATTTCATTATTTAAAATATCCACTATTTCTAAAGCCCTTTTTTCTTCTGAAAAGTCCAGTGCAACTATTACTTTGTCTAAAATTTTTTTATCCATTGTTCTCCTCCTCAAAATCAATTTCTTCTATATTAAAAATGGGGCCATCTTTGCATACTCTTTTGTATTCACCATTTGTCATTTTAACCGAACAGCCAAAACAGGCACCCATTCCGCAGGCCATTTTTTCTTCCAGAGAAGCGTAAATTGTACACTCTGTTAAATTCAAATTTTTTAAGCCTCTCAACATGCCTTTTGGGCCGCAGGCGTACAAAATAAAGGGCTTTTTTATATTTTCAATTTCAGAAAGCAAAAGTTCTAAAACACTCATTTTATGGCCCTCGCTTCCATCATCCGTTGAAATCTTTAATTTAAAACCAGCCCTTTCAAACTCACTTTTTAAGATTATCTCCTCTTTGGTTCGGGCACCTAAAAGGGCAATTTTATCAGCTTTTACATTCATTAAGCATTTTGCTAAATAAGCTAAAGGTGCAGCACCTATGCCACCGCTTAAAAGAACAATGCTTTTTTTGCTATTTATCAAATCATTATTAATTTCAAAGCCATTTCCTAATGGCCCTATAATTTCTACTATTTCTTTTGGCTTCTTGTTTACTAATAACCTTGTACCTTCTCCTACAACTTTTATACAAAAATATACTTCCCCTTCTTCCTTATTAACATAAGCAAAACTAAACGGCCTTCGCAATAACGGTATGGTATTTTCATTAACTTTCAACATTGCAAATTGACCGGGATTGGAAAGTTTTGCAACTTGCGGGGCGTAAATTTTTATTAAGTTTATATATTTCCCTAAAGGCTTATTTTTTAAAATTATTCCCTCTTCAATAACTTTCATTTTATTCCTCCCGAACATTCAAGGCTTAATGGTTTTAATGTTACAGATTCCAAAGCTTTATATAAAGCCTTAGCTGTATCTAAGGAAGTAATGCATAATATGCCGCTTTCAGCAGCTGCCCTGCGTATTTTAAATCCATCTCTTTCCGGGGCTTTTCCTTTCGTCAGGGTATTTATAACTATCTGAACCCTTCCTTCCCTAATATAATCTAAAATATTAGGTTCTTCTTCAAAGGCCTTTTTAACCCTCTCTGCAGGTATTTTAGCTTTTTCAAGGGCTTTTGCAGTCCCTTCGGTTGCAATTATAGAAAAACCTAATTCATAAAATTTCTTTAAAAGTCTAATTGCTTCTTTCTTATCCTTATCTGCAATCGTTGCAAGTATTGCTCCGTGCTCAGGTATTTTCACTCCTGTTGCTAAAAATGCTTTGTATAAAGCCTTTTCAAGGCTTTTATCTATTCCGATAACTTCTCCTGTAGATTTCATTTCTGGCCCTAAGGAAGGCTCTACTCTCTTCAGCTTTGAGAAGGAAAATACCGGCATTTTTACTGCAATTATACCATCTTGCTTGTAAAGGCCTCCTTTTAACCCCAAATCCTTTAAACTTTTTCCTAAAGCAACCCTTGCTGCTATTTCTGCTAAAGGTATATTTGTGATTTTGCTTAAAAAGGGCACTGTCCTGCTTGAACGAGGGTTAACCTCTATTACGTAGACTTCGTCCCCCTCAATTACAAATTGAATGTTAATTAGTCCTTTTATTTCTAATGCTTTTGATATCTTTTCAGTATAATTAATTATTTTATCAATTATTTCTCTTTTTAAATCCTTAGGGGGGCAAATTGCTATGCTATCACCAGAGTGAATTCCAGCCCTTTCTATATGTTCCATAATGCCCGGTATCAATGCCTCTTTGCCATCTGAAACGGCATCTACTTCCACTTCTTTTCCCGAGATGTATTTATCAATTAAAATGGGTTTTTTATCCGATACTTTAATTGCTTTTTTTAGGTAATCTTCTAATTCTTCAATGCTGTAAATTATTTCCATAGCTCTACCACCAAGCACGTATGATGGCCTTATCAATACTGGAAATCCCAAGTTTGATGCAGCTTTTAAGGCTTCCTCTTTACTTTTTACTGCTACTCCAGGTGGTCTTTTGATTTTTAACTTTTCAAGAAGCATATCAAATTTTTCCCTATCTTCAGCTATATCAATAGATTCTACAGCTGTACCAAAGATTTTTATATTGTTTTTCGCTAATTTTTCTGCCAAATTAATAGCAGTCTGACCACCAAATTGCAAGAGTACCCCATCAGGATTCTCATTTTTTATTACCGAAAGGACGTCTTCTATATAAAGGGGCTCGAAATATAATCTATCTGCCAAAGTAAAATCTGTACTAACGGTCTCTGGATTATTGTTAATAATAATGGTTTTATAGCCTTCTTTTTTTGCACCATTTACCGCGTGAACGCTGCAGTAATCAAATTCTATACCCTGTCCTATTCTAATCGGCCCTGAACCTATTACAACTACTTTTTTATCTTTTATAGGAAGGGCTTCATTTTCTTCTCCAATACTCGAGTAATAATAAGGAGTAAAGGCTTGAAATTCTCCCGCGCAGGTGTCTACCATTTTATATGAGGGTTTTAGTTTTTTAGTTAGCTCATTTATCTCTTCTTCTTTTCTTTCCAAAATATCAGCTATCAATTTATTAGGAAAACCTATTAATTTTGCTTTTTTTATCGTCTCTTCAGTAGGTTTTTCTTTAAGTTCCTTTTCTATTTTTATTATGTTGTTTATTTTCTCTATAAAAAAGCGATCTATTTTGCTTTCTTTAGAAATTACTTCCGGATCGAATCCTCTTCTTAAACCTTCAGCTATTGCAAATATTCTTTTATCTGTAGGAATCCTAATCATTTTCATTAAACTTTCATTGTCAATGTTTTTATATTCCAGAGACTGTAGACCTAAAAATCCTTGTTCTAAAGACCTTACAGCCTTCATTAAAGCATTTTCAAAATTTCTACCTATAGCCATTACTTCACCAGTAGCTTTCATTTGAGTATTTAGCGTCCTGTCTGCATCCTCAAATTTGTCAAAAGGAAACCTGGGCATTTTTACAACAACATAATCAAGAGCAGGTTCAAAAAATGCAGTCTTACCTGTTATTGGATTTTTGAGTTCATCTAATGTATAACCTAAAGCTATTTTAGCTGATATTTTAGCTATGGGGTATCCTGTTGCTTTTGATGCAAGAGCGCTTGATCTTGATACCCTCGGGTTTACCTCGATTACATAGTATTTTCCGTTTTCTTTATCAAGGGCAAATTGGATGTTGCAACCTCCTTCTACTTTGAGAGCATTTATTATTTTTATCGCCGCACTTCTCAGCATATGGTATTCCTTATCCGTTAAAGTAAGACTTGGTGCGACCACAATACTATCTCCCGTATGGACTCCAACTGGATCTATATTTTCCATATTACAGACCGTAATGCACTGTCCTCTTTTGTCCCTTATAACTTCGTATTCAATTTCTTTCATACCAAGTAGACTCTTTTCAATCAAAACCTGTTTTATTCTGCTGTAAGAAAGTCCTAATTTTGTAATTTCAATTAAATCTTTTTCACAAAAAGCAATTCCCCCACCTGTTCCTCCCAATGTATAAGCAGGTCTTATAACTAGCGGGAATCCATGTTTTTTTGCAAATTCTAAAGCTTCACTTTCATCTTTTGCAATTATACTTTCCGGTACTGGCTCTCCTATTTTAAGCATTAGTCTTTTAAAAAGTTTCCTGTCTTCTGCTTTTTTTATAGCAGTAATTGGTGTGCCGAGAAGTTTTACCCTTTCCCTTTTTAGTATTCCGCTTTCGTAAAGTTCTGCTGCAAGGTTCAATCCAGCTTGGCCGCCCAAGGTTGGTAATATTCCATCCGGTTTTTCCAGTTTTATAATTTTTTCTGCAAAATCTAAATTAATTGGTTCCATATATACCTTATCGGCAATATTGGGATCTGTCATTATTGTCGCAGGATTGCTGTTTAAAAGTATTACCTTAATACCTTCTTCTTTTAAAGCAAGACATCCTTGTGTACCAGAATAATCAAATTCCGCAGCCTGCCCTATCACAATCGGTCCAGAACCAATTACTAAGACTCTTTTAATATTTTTATCCTTAGGCATCTAATTCCTCCTTTGTTATTAGATTTAGAAATTTATCAAACAAATGCTCTGTATCTTTCGGACCTGGACACGCCTCTGGATGAAATTGTATCGAGAAAATTTTATAATCTTTGTGTTCAATCCCTTCTATGGTCCCATCATTTGCGTTAATATAAGTTATTTTAACCTTTTTTTTCAAACTTTCTTTGTCAACGGCAAAACCGTGATTTTGGGTGGTTATAAAAGCTTTTTTTGTTTTTAAATCTATTACCGGCTGGTTTGCACCGCGATGTCCGAATTTTAATTTGTAAGTATCTCCTCCTAAGGCAAGGGATAAAAGTTGATGACCAAGACATATACCAAAAATGGGGATTTTCCCAATGAGGTTTTCTATAGTCTTTATTGCAAATTTTGCCTTTTTAGGATCACCAGGCCCGTTTGATAAGATTAAACCATCAATTTTTTCCCTTAAAATATCATCAAAAGAAGTATATGCAGGAAAAACGATAACTTCACATCCCCTCTTTGTTAATGCATTTATGATTCCTTTTTTTACCCCAAAATCCAATATTCCAATTTTCAAAAGAGTTTTTGTTTGGATAGACGGTTTATATATCTTTTTTTCTGGAGTAGTAACTTCCTTAATAAGGTCTTCTTCTGTTAAATTAGGGACTTGTTTTAAATAATCTATAAGTTCCGATTTGTTAAACTCGGTGGAAATAGCAGCCTTCATTACCCCGTAATTTCTTAATTTTAAAGTGATGGCCCTTGTATCAATATTTGTTATCATAAGAGTATTATTTTTTATCAAATAATCAATCAAATTTTCAATTTTAGAGGAAGATAGAAAATTTATTTCTTTTGCTACCATACCTCTTGCAAAAATTTTTTCTGATTCCTGAAATTTACCAAATATACCGTAGTTACCTATTAAGGGAAAGGTGAACATAACAATCTGGCCTGCATAGGACGGGTCTGTTAAAACTTCTTGATAACCTGTCATCCCAGTAGTAAAAACTATTTCACCATAATTTGTCCCACCTTTACCAAAGCATAATCCTTCATAAATCGAACCGTCTTCCAGGGCCAACAAGGCTTTCATGATGTACCTCCTTATATACTTCTTTTCCCTTTACAATTGTCCTTATTGCTTTTCCTCTTAATTTATAGCCATCAAAAGGAGTGTTTTTGCCTTTTGATAAAAATTCTTCTTTTTTTACAGTCCATTCAATGTAAGGGTCGATTATAGTAATATCAGCAAAAGAACCCTGTTTTAATGTACCTCCATCAATATTCAATATTTTTGCAGGATTCAGAGACATTTTTTCTACCATTTGGCTTAAAGATATAACACCTTTTTTGACAATTTTATCGAGGATAAGCCCTAGAGATGTTTCTATACCCGATATTCCAAATGGTGCGTATTCGAATTCCATTTCTTTTTCTTCTTTGGTATGAGGTGCATGGTCAGATGTAATACAATCTATTGTGCCATCTTTCAGGCCCTCTATTAGGGCTTCAACATCCTCTGATGTCCTTAACGGAGGATTTACTTTTGCCAAAGGATTATATCCTTCAACTTCATCTTCGGTTAAAATTAAATGGTGCGGGGTTACTTCACAAGTAACATTAACCCCTAATTCCTTAGCTCTTCTAATAATTTCGACTGAACCTTTGGTACTAATATGAGCTATATGCACTTTGGATTTTGTTTCCTTTGCAAGAATTACATCCCTTGCGACCATTATTTCTTCAGCGGATGCTGGTATTCCCGTAAGCCCTAATTTAAAGGACATGTAACCTTCATTTATCTGCCCACCTTCAGATAGAGCAGGATCCTCACAGTGATCGATTATTACTTTATCAAAACCTTTTGCATATAAGAGGGCTCTTTTCATCAATGCGCTGTTTCCTATTGGACTTCCATCATCGGAAAATGCTACAGCACCTTGTTCGCTCATTTTACCAATTTCGGAAAGTTCTATGCCCATTCTTCCTTTTGTTACGCATCCTATGGGATAAAGTTTTATTAAATCATATTCTTTAGCTCTATCAATTACATATTTAATTAAATAAGGATTATCTAAAGGTGGGTTTGTATTGGGCATACAAGCAACTGCTGTAAAACCACCTCTGGCTGCTGCCAACATCCCTGTTTTAATATCTTCTTTTTTTTCAAAGCCGGGCTCTCTAAAATGGACATGCATATCTATAAGCCCTGGAGTTATTATTTTTCCTGTAAGATCTTCAACTTCCGCATCGAATGATGTTAAATTTTTCCCTATACCTGCTATTTTTTCACCCTCAATCAAGATATCTAAAATGTCATCAATCCCTTGAGAAGGGTCTATTACCCTTGCATTTTTAAATAACTTTTTCATACTCCTTACCTCCTAACAAAAGATTTAAAACCGCCATCCTTATGGCTACTCCATTTGTAACCTGTTCTCTAATATAAGATTTTTCTCCATCCATTACCTCAGAAGTGAGCTCTATTTCCCTGTTAACGGGTCCAGGATGAAGTAGTAGAGCATCCTGTTTTGCAAGATTTAACACCTTAGAATTAATTCCGTAGTATTTTGCATATTCACCGGTGCTTGGAAATAAATTTTTCTTTTGGCGCTCCAGCTGCAACCTAAGCCCCATCACCACGTCTGCTCCTTCAACTGCCTCTTCGACATTGTTTTTAACAATTGCCCCAAACTTTTTGGCAATCTCGGGTACTAAGGTACATGGACCTGCTATATAAACCTTAGACCCCATTTTAGAAAAACCTATTATATTTGATTTTGCCACTCTGCTGTGGACAATGTCTCCAATAATTGCTACTTTCAAGCCTTTTAGGGTGCCCTTGTATTCCTTTACCGTCATCATATCAAGCAAAGCCTGTGTAGGATGTTCGTGCATTCCATCCCCCGCATTAATTATTGGGAGATTTATATATTTTTTCAAATACATTGGAGTACCCGACATGTTATGCCTAATAACTACTGCATCGATTCCCATTGCTGTCAATGTTATCACTGTATCCTTTAAAATTTCACCTTTTTGTACACTGCTCCCCTGGGTTGTAAAATTTATAACATTTGCGCCAAGATATTTTGCAGCAAGCTCAAAGGAGTTTTTTGTCCTCGTGCTTGGTTCATAAAACAAATTTACTATTGATTTTCCTTTAAGTGTTGATAATTTTTTAATTCCTTTATTGATGTAATCTTTGTACACAAAAGCCAGGTCTAAGATTTCTTCGATATCTTCTTTTTCTAAATGCTCGATGCCTAAAAGCCCATAATTTTTAAACATCATATCCCTCCTTTTCTTAAAAAAATTCCCCATACCGTGAGGCATGGGGAATTTTTTATCGAATTTAAATCAAAACGGATTTTGGGCACAAAAAAAGCCCTCCTCCGTCAGGCAGAGAAAGGCTTTTTTTCTCTTTTATTTTTTTCGCCTCACCTTACCAGCCTCACGGGACCAGTTTAAAGGTGACTATTTATTTAAGTTAATTATAACATGTATTTTTGTAGTGTCAAGAAAAAATTTTAAAAACTGTAGTTATTCTATGATAATGTCATCTTAAAATTTCTCAGTGAAAATGTCACTCACTGTGGTAAAATGAAAGGATGATATTATCAATGAATCCAGAAGAAAGAAATAAGCTTTACGTAGCCCGTTGTCTTA
>Ga0207432_10143_pt1 | contig 23141 bp, 39 predicted proteins | sample YelNatsi2bottle7_FD_187543 | JGI IMG/M metagenome (GOLD analysis project Ga0207432, IMG submission 187543) | Hot spring thermophilic microbial communities from Obsidian Pool, Yellowstone National Park, USA - site 2 bottle 7 (SPAdes) (version 2) | ecosystem: Environmental > Aquatic > Thermal... | reverse complement strand
GGATCAAACTCTCAACTTAAATCATCCTTATATATCGGCTTAATGAATTCTTCACTAAGCCGCTTCTTACACACCTTAGGTTAAAACTCTCAGGCGTGGCACTGTTCAGTTTCCAAGGTCCAGCCAGCGCCCCTCTCAGGCGCCACAGTTTCGTATTATATCAGCTGCTTCTCCTTTTGTCAAGTCCTTTCGCTTTTATTACTTGCTTCTTCTTTTTTTCGGTTTTCGCACCTCAACAGCGCGCTTTAGTAATATATCATATATATAAATTTATTTCAATTTGCACTTCCCCCCATTTTCGACAATTATTTTGCCCTATTGTCGCTTTTTTTATGTGTTGCTAAAGTATATTATTTTTTACTCTTATTTTCTCGATAATTGAGTTTTTTATTAAAGTTTTATATAATTCTAAAAACCCACCTTGTTAGTAGTATTCAAGGTGGGTTTTTTGCTTAAAATTTTAAACTTTAGGTCTCATTGTCGGGAATAAAATTACATCCCTTATGGAATAGGAATCGGTCAAAAGCATAACCAATCTGTCTATTCCAATTCCAAGACCGCCCGTAGGAGGCATCCCGTATTCTAAGGCATTTACAAAATCTTCATCAAACATATGAGCTTCTTCGTCACCTGCTTCTCTTTCCTTCAACTGCTGCAGGAATCTTTCCCTCTGATCTATAGGATCATTTAATTCTGAGAAAGCATTTGCCATCTCTCTACGCGTAATAAAAAGCTCAAACCTGTATGTAAAATCAGGGTTGTCCTCTTTTCTCTTAGCAAGTGGCGAAATTTCTATAGGATAATCCAAAATGAAAGTCGGCTGAACTAAATGGCTTTCTACTTTTTCCTCAAAAATTAGATTTAATATCTTACCTTTTGTATCCTTTTCTCCTACTTCTAAATTCAATTCCTCAGCTACTCTTTTGGCTTCTTCATCACTTTTGATTTCATTAAAATCAATACCTGTGAATTTTTTTACCGCCTCAACCATGGTCATTTTAGTCCACGGAGGAGTGAGGTCAATTTCTTCACCCTGATAAACTATTTTTGTGGTCCCAAGTACCTTTTTTGCAACATGGGATATAAGGTTTTCCGTAAGCTCCATCATGTCCGTGTAATCAGCATAAGCTTGATAAAGTTCTATCATCGTAAATTCTGGATTATGCTTTATCGAAATCCCCTCATTCCTAAAATCCTTGCCGATTTCGTAGACCTTTTCAAATCCACCTACAATTAACCTTTTTAGATATAACTCTGTGGCAATCCTTAAATATAAGTCTATATCAAGAGCATTGTGATGAGTTATAAAAGGCCGGGCAGCCGCTCCTCCCGCAATTGGAGTCAGTATAGGGGTTTCTACTTCCATGAACCCTAAATCATCTAAATAATCCCTTATAGCCTTTATTACCTTGCTTCGTATAATAAAAGTCTTCCTTACCTCAGGATTAACAATCAGGTCTAAATACCTTTGCCTATAACGAAGATCTACGTCTTTCAAGCCATGCCACTTTTCAGGAAGCGGACGCAATGATTTTGAAAGGAGGACAATGTTTTCAGCATTTACAGAAATCTCTCCCTTATGGGTTTTAAATACTGTTCCTTCTACACCCACTATATCCCCTATATCTAATTTCTTAAACAAATTAAAAATAAAATCCCCGACCTTGTCCTTTTTAATATAAATCTGCAAACGGCCTTTTTCATCCTGAATATCAAAAAAGGCTGCTTTACCGTGTTCCCTTATCGCCATTATTCTGCCGGCTAATTTTGTCTTTTGACCATCCAATTTTTCAAATTCTTCTTTAATCTGCAGACAGTCATGAGTCCTTTCGTACTTTTGTCCATAGGGATTAATCCCCATAGATTTTAATTCTTCTAATTTTTGTATCCTTGCTTTCATCAATTCATTTATCTCATTATCAAAATGTTCCATCATCTACCCTCCATATTTACTTTTATTTTTTAATTTCCTCGATCCTGTATTTAATTTTACCTATTGGAACCTGAACTTCAACCACATCTCCTTTTTTTGCTCCAATCAATGCTTTTCCAACCGGTGATTCATTTGATATTTTGTATTCTATAGGGTTAGCTTCCGCTGAACTCACCAAGGTATACTCAATAGCTTCATCGGTTTCAAGGTCCCTTATAAGCACCTTTGACCCTAATGTAACAACTTCAGTCGAAATATCTGCATCATCGATAACCTTTGCGTTTCTCAATTTTTCTTCCAACATTGCTATTTTACCTTCTACAAAAGCCTGTTCGTTCTTCGCTTCATCATATTCAGAATTTTCGCTAATATCCCCAAAGGCAATAGCCTGTTTAATCCTATCAGCAACCTCTTTTCTCCTAACAGATTTCAAGTACTCGAGTTCTTCTTCCAATTTTTTTAAACCTTCTTGGGTTAGAACTACTTCCTTTTTATTCGCCATATCCTTTCTCCCCTCTTACATAAATAAAATTTATCTTTTTATTATGAATAAATTATTCATGTAGTATTATCATTATTCCTATAATTTTGAGCACAATTTTCTCTTAAAATTATACTTTTGTTATTATAATTCAGTGTAAAATTGATGTCAAGAATTTTCATTATTTAAAATTCGGTTGGTTCTTTTATAAAATTATTTTTAAACCCTACGCAAAAATTATGCGTAGGGTTAATAACCTATTTTATATTTATTTTCAATTTATTTATCTTTTTTCCTCAATATACTTTTCTGCAGAAACCGCTGCTATTGCTCCGTCTGCTGCAGCTGTAATGACCTGTCTTAATGCTTTTTCCCTGATATCTCCTGCAGCAAAAATACCTGGTACGTTTGTTGCCATATTTTCGTCAGTAACTATATAGCCTCTTTCATTAAGTTTAACTAAATCCTTGACTATTTCGGAATTGGGTTCCCATCCTATTGCAACAAAAACCCCATCTGTTGGATATATATTTTTCTCTCCTGTCTTTATATTTTTTACTACTATTTCCTCTACTGCATCCTTACCCCTTATTTCTTCTACTACTGAATCCCATAAAAATTTAATCTTTTCATTAGAAAATGCCCTTTCCTGTAATATCTTAGTTGCTCTTAATTCATTTCTTCTATGTATTACTGTTACGCTTTCAGCAAATTTCGTTAAATAAATTGCTTCCTCTATTGCTGAATCTCCGCCACCTACCACTACCACTTTCCTGTCAGTGTAGAAAGCCCCATCACAAGTAGCGCAGTAAGAAACACCTTTTCCTGTAAACTCCTTTTCACCTTTCACCATTAATTTCCTCGCTTCTGCTCCCATTGCAAGAATCACTGCTTTTGCCTTTAACTGTTCATTTTTTAGAACCACTTCAAACCCATCTTCTTTGGGTATTATTTTCTGAACCTCTCCGTTTACGAACTTTGCCCCAAATCTTTCTGCCTGCATTTTCATGGCTTCTGTCAGTTCCATGCCGCCTATCCCTTCCACAAATCCTGGATAATTTTCTATCCTATCGGTAATTGCTGCTTGTCCACCTGCATACATTTTTTCCACAACCACTGTATCTAACCTTGCCCTTGCCCCGTAAATTGCTGCAGATAAACCAGCCGGTCCCCCACCTATTATGATTAAATCGTGATTCATTTTTATTCCTCCTTATACATGTTTTTAATAAAATATTTCCCTTTAACTTTTATTTTAATTATATCTTACTATTTTTATTTAACAACCCTTTTGTCAGTAAAAATATCATTTTTTATTCTATAATTCTCAATATTAATTCTTTTTTTAACTAAAGAAAAAAGAAGGACTCCGTCCTTCTTTAACGTTTGGAGAATTGAGGTGCACGCCGTGCTTTTTTGAGTCCGTATTTTTTCCTTTCCACCATTCTTGGATCCCTTGTAAGTAGCCCTTCTTTTCTTAGTACAGGTTTGAAGGACTCATCAATCTGAAGCAGCGCCCTTGCAATGCCATGGCGCACTGCACCTGCTTGACCTGAAAATCCTCCACCTTTTACATTTGCTACTACATCAAATTTCCCAAGGGTATTGGTGACAACAAAAGGCTTTATAACATCTTCCCTTAAAGTTTCAAGGGTAAAATATTTCTCAAAAGGCTTTTCATTTATAATAATCTGCCCATTTCCCGGCTTTATCCATACTCTTGCAACCGAGGTTTTTCTCCTGCCGGTTGTTAAGATTGCATCCTTCATTCTCTCGCTCCTTTCATCAAATTATCCTTCAAAAGGCAATTCTTTTGGCTGCTGAGCTTGATGAGGATGTTCCGGTCCTCTGTAGACTCGTAATTTCTTTATCATCTTTCTACCTAAAGAATTATGTGGAAGCATTCCCCAAATCGCCTTATAAACTGCCTTTTCTGGAGCTCTCTTCAAAAAGCTTCTATAAGTTTCAGCCTTAAGACCCCCTGGATACATTGAATGGCGGTAGTAAATCTTTTTATCCAATTTTTTCCCCGTCAATATAACTTTTTCTGCATTTACCACAATAACATGGTCCCCCGTATCCACATGGGGTGTATATATAGGTTTATGTTTGCCTTTTAAAATTTTTGCTACCTGAGCTGCAAGCCTTCCCAATGGCTTATCCGTTGCATCTATAATATACCATTCCCGTTTAATCTCGTCTTTTTTTGCCATGAAGGTTTTCATTATATCCCTCCTCAAATCACAAGGTTATTTTATTACACTTATTTTTTCAATGTCAAGCTTCATCATAAATTACTTTTTCTAAACAAAGTCCGCTGGCAGGCAATGTAGGCCCTGCCCTGCTCCTATCTTTTAATTCAATTATTCTTACAATCTCTTCTGGTTTTATTTTACCGATTCCTACATTTAAAAGGGTGCCAGCTATTATCCTTACCATATTGTATAAAAATCCGTTTGCCTCAACCTCTATTTTAATTATATCTCCCAGCTTTATAACTTCCAAACTATTTACAGTTCTCACCGTATTTTTTACACTGCTGTTTGATGCTTTAAAAGCAGCAAAATCATGTTCTCCAACGATATAAGACGCAGCTTCTCTCATTGATTTTAAATCAAGCTGGAAAGGATAAAAATAACTGTAATACCTGTAAAAGGGTGACGGGAATTTAGAATTATAAATGGTATAGGTATATACCTTTGCTTTTGCGCTGTACCTTGCGTGGAAATCTTCTGGAACAATTGTTGCACTTTTAACCACAATATCCGGTGGCAATTGGCTATTAATTGCATAGGGTAATTTTTCTATAGGGATTTTGGTATTGGTGTGGAAATTTGCTACCTGTCCTTTTGCATGGACACCAGCATCTGTCCTCCCCGCACCAATTAGTTTTACTTTCTCGTTTAATACCTTTTTTATAGCATTTTCCATTATCTCTTGTATTGATATGGAATTCTTTTGCTTTTGCCACCCATGATAATTAGTTCCATCGTATTCAATTTCTATTTTAACGTTCATGGGTTAGTTCCGCCACCTATTTATAGGAATCTGCTGGCAATACATCCAGCTGTCATAACAGCTGTTACGCAAAGCGCTATTAAATCTTTATTCGTCATTTTCAGTTCTTTCATCCTCGTTCTATTTTCTCCGCCCCTATAACACCTCGATTCCATAGCCATTGCCAGCTCATCCGCCCGCCTAAAAGCGCTGACAAAAAGAGGCACTAAAATAGGCACCAAGCTTTTTGCCCTGTTTATTAAATTCCCGCTTTGAAAGTCTGCCCCTCTTGCCATTTGTGCTTTCATTATTTTATCTGTTTCTTCGAGCAAAGTGGGAATAAACCGTAAAGCAATTGTCATCATCATTGCAAGTTCATGAGCAGGTACACCAATGCGTTTAAAGGGTTTTAGTAAGTACTCTATCCCATCTGTTAACATCATTGGAGAAGTTGTTAATGTCAAAAGGGATGTTCCGACAATCAAAAATATTAGCCTTAAAGCCATAAAAACTGCCTGGTATAATCCTTCATAGGTAATATCAAAAGGCCCTATTTCATATAAAATTCTTCCTTTTATCATAAAAAGGTTCAAAATAAACGTCAAAAAAATGATAAAAAGCAATGGCCTAAGGCCTTTAATCATATATTTTAAGGATATTTTTGAAAACAATGCTGCTATCAATATGAAGATTACAGGAAATATATATCCATAAAAATTATTTATTACAAATATTACTATCATGAACACAAAAGTAATTATTATTTTTGTTCTGGGATCCAGTTTGTGAACAAAAGAATCTCCCGGTATATACTGCCCTATGCTAAGCTCACGCATAGCCTTTCCTCCTTACCAATGCTAAGATAGCCCTTTTTGCTTCTTCTACTGTTAGTACATCTGTTGGTACATCTATTCCCCTTTCCTTCAGACGGTACATCAAATGAGTTACCTGTGGAATATCAAGTCCAATGGAAGAAAGGCTTTCTTTATCTTTAAATATTTCCTTTGGGGTACCGCACTTTATTAATCGCCCTTTATGAAGTACTGCTATTTTATCGACTAACCTTGCAATATCCTCCATGCTGTGAGAAACAAGGATAATAGTCATGTTGTATCTTCTTTTGAGTTCTACAATTTCCTCTAAGATTTCATCTCGCCCCTTTGGGTCAAGTCCTACCGTAGGCTCATCTAATATAAGCACTTTTGGTTTCATTGCCAAAACCCCTGCTATAGCTACTCTCCTCATCTGTCCGCCGCTTAGCTCAAAAGGTGAACGGTCTTTAATTTTTTCATAGTTTAAGCCTACGGCTTCTAAAGCTTCTTTTACTCTATTTATAACTTCGTCATCTGATAATCCCATATTTTTGGGTCCAAAGGCCACATCCTTTTCAACAGTTTCTTCAAACAGCTGATGTTCAGGGTATTGAAAAACAAGCCCTATCTTATGCCTTATTTCTTTTAAATTTACCCCTTTTTCCCTTATATTTACGCCATCAATTATTATTTCTCCCGAAGTAGGCTTTAACAAACCATTCAAATGCTGAATTAACGTAGATTTTCCAGAGCCAGTATGCCCTATTAATCCCCAAAATTCCCCATCGTTTATTTCCCAATTAATGTCTTTCAATGCTATAGATTCAAACGGCGTCCCGGGCATATAAACATGAGTTAAGTTTTTTATAATAATTGACATAGGCACTCCACCATTTCTTCAATTGTCAGTATATCAGGCCTAATATTCAAGCCTTCTGCCCGAAGACCGTTGGCTAATTCAGTTACCTGCGGCACATCCAAACCTATTTCCTTTAATCTTTCAACCCTTGAAAATATATCTTTGGGGCTTCCTTCCATAACAATATTTCCCTTTTCCATTACTAGAACCCTGTCAGCCTGAACTGCTTCCTCCATAAAATGGGTTATAAGGATTATTGTCTTGTTTTCTTCTGTGTTTAATTTTTTAATTGTCTTATTTACTTCCCTTCGACCTATAGGATCAAGCATCGCAGTAGGTTCATCTAAAATAATGTAATCTGGTTTCATCGCGAGTATTCCTGCAATTGCAACCCTTTGTTTTTGGCCGCCGGATAAGAGATGGGGGGCTTTTTGTGAAAACTCATATAGTTCTACAGTTTTTAATGCTTCATAAACCCTCTTTCTAATTTCTTCAGGGGGTAGCCCTAAATTTTCAGGTCCAAAGGCCACATCTTCTTCAACAATTGTCGCTACAATCTGATTATCAGGGTTTTGAAACACTAATCCTGCTTTTTGCCTTATTTCCCATATCCTATCCTTATCTTTGGTATTAAGGCCGTCTACCCAAACTTCGCCTTCTGTTGGTGTATAAAGTCCATTAAATAATTTGGCCAAAGTAGATTTTCCAGAACCATTTGGGCCTATTATTGCGACAAATTCTCCTTTTTTTATGGTAAGGTTTATATTTTGTAAGGCTAAATCTTTGCTCTGAGAATATTGAAAATACACGTTTTCAACCTTTATTTCGGCGGCCATTTTTTAGCCCCCTTTACTATTTCTTTTAAAAATTAACTATTATTTAATCTACTTTATATCAACTCTAAAACAACCAGTTCTGCTGAATCTCCTCTTCTGGGGCCAATTTTAACAATCCTTGTATATCCTCCATTTCTGTCCTGATATTTTGGCGCAATTTTATCAAACAGCTCTTTTACTGTTGTCTCATCTAAGACCTCTGCGAGTACCTTTCTTCTTGAAGCAAGATCGTTTTTCTTTGCTGTTGTGATAATTTTTTCCGCAATACTTCTAACTTCTTTTGCCCTTGTCTCGGTAGTGATTATTTTACCGTGTTTTAGAAGGGAGGTAACTAAATTTCTAAGCATCATTTTCCTGTGGCCGCTATCCCTGCCTAATTTCCTCATTTTTCTTCCCTCCTTACTATGCCTCTTCTGATTTCTTCAAAGAAAGATTTAAAGCTGCGAGTTTTTCTTCTACTTCCTCCAAGGATTTCTTACCTAAGTTTCTTACCTTCATCATGTCTTCAGGCGTTCTTTGTATTAGCTCACCTATTGTATTTATTCCCGCCCTCTTCAGACAGTTGTAAGAACGTACGGACAAATCCAGTTCTTCAATAGGCATTTCAAGCAATTTTTCCCTTTCATCCTTTTCTTTTTCAACCGGTGCTTCAACCTTTTTGACCATTTCTGAAAGGCCTGTAAATAAGCTAAAATAATTTATTAAAATTTTTGCAGCCTCGCTGACAGCTTCATCTGGTTTTATGGTGCCATTTGTCCATACTTCCAAGGTTAGCTTGTCGTAATCTGTAACATACCCTACGCGAGTATGTTCGACAGTATAGTTTGCCTTAATAACGGGGGTAAAAATTGAATCTATCGGTATCACACCTATAGGTTGCCCTGGCTTTTTATTCTTTTCTGCAGAAACGTAACCCTTGCCCTTTTCCAAGGTTAACTCGGCAAAAAACCTTGCATCCTTTTCCAAGGTCGCTATATGGTGGTCTTTATTAACTATTTCTACATCGGCATCACATATTATATCCTTTGCTGTGACCTCGCCCTCTCCCTGCGCTTCAATCCTCAATATTTTGGGTTCATCAGTATGCATTTTTATTGCTAATCCTTTTATATTAAGTATTATTTCTACTACATCTTCTAAAACACCCGGGATTGTTGAAAACTCATGCTGAACCCCATCTATTTTTATAGAAGTAACTGCTGCGCCAGGTATTGATGAGAGCAAAACCCTTCTTAATGAATTGCCAAGGGTTGTACCGTAGCCCCTTTCGAGGGGCTCTATAACCAATTTGCCGTAAGTATTGTCTTCACTGACCTCAACCAATTCTATCCTTGGCTTTTCAAAATCATTCATAATATTGCTTTTACCCTCCTTGTTAAATAATCAGCTGAGGGCTTAATTATTTGGAGTACAATTCTACTATTAAGTGTTCCTGTACTGGAACATCTATATCTTCTCTGTTCGGTACCCTTAATACTTCTCCTGTCAAGGTATCGTAATTAACCGAGAGCCATTCGGGCACTATTCTCGTCCTTCCTAATTCAGCCATTTCTTTGAAAAACTCAAGTTCACGGCTTTTTTCTCTAACTGCTATTACATCTTTTGCTTTTACTTGATAGGAAGGTATTGTTACCTTCTTTCCATTAACTTCTATATGGCCATGCCTTACAATCTGCCTTGCTTGTGCCCTTGATTTAGCAAATCCTAACCTGTATACAACATTGTCAAGTCTCAGCTCTAAAAGCCTTAACAAGTTTTCACCAGTAACGCCTTTTTGTTTAGTGGCCCTTTCAAAATAAATTTTAAACTGATTCTCAAGAATTCCATAAATCCTTTTAGCTTTCTGTTTTTCGCGAAGCTGTATACCGTATTCTGAAAGTTTCTTCTTCATTTGGCCGTGCTGGCCGGGAGCATAGCCTCGCCGCTCAATCGCACATTTTGGTGTATAGCAGCGCTCACCTTTAAGATAAAGCTTTATACCTTCTCTGCGGCACAAACGGCAAGATGGTCCGGTATATCTTCCCATTTAGATCCCTCCTTAACATTGTTATACTCTTCTTCTTTTTGGTGGACGGCAACCGTTATGAGGTATGGGTGTGACATCCTTAATAACGGTTATTTCCAGGCCTGCTGCTTGAAGTGATCTTATAGCCGCTTCCCTACCGGGACCAGGTCCTTTTACATAAACTTCAACAGTTTTAAGACCGTAATCAGCAGCTTTTTTTGCTGCAGCTTCAGCTGCAAGCTGAGCAGCAAAAGGAGTTCCTTTCCTTGACCCTTTAAAACCTACAGTTCCTCCACTTGCCCAAGTTAAAGGATTCCCCGCCTCATCCGTAATAGTAACAATTGTATTATTAAATGTGGAATGGATATGTGCTTTACCCTTCTCTACACGTTTTTTATCCTTACGTCTTTTTGCAACTGCCACTTTTTACTCACCCCCAATAAAATTTATTTACTACGTCTTGTGCCTACCGTCTTACGCGGGCCTTTCCTTGTTCTTGCATTTGTCCTCGTCCTCTGCCCGCGCACAGGCAGACCTTTTCTGTGCCTTATGCCCCTGTAGCAACCAATTTCAATTAACCTTTTAATATTCATTGCAACTTCTCTTCTCAAATCGCCTTCGACTTTGTAGTTTTTCTCAATTATGTCCCTTAATTTGCTTATTTCTTTTTCCGTTAAATCCTTTACCCTTGTGTCAGGATTAACATTTGCCTCTTTTAGTATTTTATTAGAAAGACTTCTACCAATACCGTATATATAAGTAAGAGCTATTTCTACCCTTTTATCCCTGGGTAAATCAACGCCCGCTATGCGCGCCATTAACTCAAACCTCCTTTAACCCTGTCTTTGTTTGTGCTTAGGATTTTCACAAATGACCATAATTCTGCCTTTTCTTTTTATGATCTTGCATTTTTCACATATCTTCTTAACCGATGGTCTCACCTTCATAATCAGGTATCCTCCTTCACCCTTACTTGTGTCTGTAAATTATTCGTCCGCGGGTCAGATCATATGGTGAGAGCTCAACCGTAACTTTGTCTCCCGGTAAAATCCTTATATAATTCATTCTAATCTTACCCGAAACGTGTGCAAGTACTTTATGCCCGTTTTTCAGTTCTACTCTGAACATCCCATTAGGTAAAGGCTCTACTACTGTACCTTCAACTTCTATAACATCTTCCTTTGACATATAAGCCCTACTCCCCTCCTTTGGAACCCTTGTTTTCATCGGGTTTTCCTGTAAGTTCTTCGAGGGCTCGTCGGATTTCTTCATTGTAAACCTTTCTATTGTTGATTAATTTTTCATATATAAAACCATCCTTTTTGTTAGTCAATTGCAAATGTTTTATTTTCTTTTTTTTAGGCTTTTCTATTCGTCGAAGCTCTCCATCTGCGACCAAAACGTACTGAGAATCAATTATTTTTACTATTAGCATGAACCTCCCTTTATCCCTGCCAGCCTTCGAAATTACCAACTGTCCCAGTTCAACTTCTGGCATAAAAGCACCTTCCCTACGCTATAGTTAATATCTCGGGTTCGCCATTTGTAATGGCTATGGTATTCTCGTAATGAGCTGATAAGCTTCGATCTTTTGTAACTACTGTCCAGCCATCTTCTTTAATTTCTACCTCGTATCCACCTGCATTTACCATTGGTTCAATGGCTAAGGTCATTCCCTCTCGAAGGCGTGGTCCCTTTCCGGGAGGGCCAAAATTTGGCACCTGAGGCTCCTCATGCATTTTTCTCCCAATACCATGACCAACATAATCCCTTACAACTGAAAAATTATTTTCTTCAACGTATTTTTGAATTGCATGGGATATATCCGACAGTCTGAAATTTGGTGTGGCATATTTTATTCCTTCAAAAAAGCTTTTTTCAGTAACTTCTATCAATTTCTTTGCATCCTCAGAAATCTCTCCAACCGGAAAAGTTCTTGCAGCATCAGCACAGTAACCGTCAACTATTGCACCAACGTCTATACTAATAATATCACCATCTTTTAGGAATCTTAAACCAGGAATTCCATGAACTACCTCTTCATTTATTGAAGAGCAAATAGTTGCTGGATATCCCCTATATCCTTTAAAAGCCGGAATAGCATTGTATTTTTTAATAATTTCTTCTGCTACACTGTCGAGTTCTATTGTTGCAATGCCAGGTTTTATAGTCTTTTCTATTTCTTCAAGTACCTTGGCTACAACCCTCCCGGCCTTTCTCATTAATTCTATCTCACGCTTTGATTTAATAACAATCATTGTATTTCGCCTCTTAGAAGGCCTATTAATTTTTTGAAGACTTCATCTATGGATTTTGTTCCATCAACGGAAATAAAGTTCCCTTCGTTTTTATAGTATTCTATCAATGGCACTGTTTCTTTTTCATATACTTCTATTCTTTTTTCCACCGTAGTTCTATTGTCATCAGCCCTTATTATGAGCTCTGAACCACACTTATCACAAATATTTTCTTTTAGCGGAGGGTTATATTTAATATGATAAGATGCCCCGCAGCTCGGGCAAACCCTTCTTCCAGTAAACCTTTCTATGAGTTCTTCCTTTGGGACATCAAAATTAATTACCGCGTCAAGTTTAATATTTTTCTCTTCTAAGATTCTTTTCAATCCTTCTGCCTGATATAAATTTCTTGGGAAGCCATCCATAACAAATCCTTTTTCACAGTCTGGCTTCTCCAATCTTTCTTTGACAATTTCCATTATGAGATCGTCCGGTACAAGTAACCCTTTTTCCATGTACTCCTTAGCTTTTACCCCAAGGAGCGTCCCTTCTTTGACAGCTGATCTCAATATATCACCCGTTGAAATGTGGGGTATGCCAAAATAATCAGAAAGCATCTTTGCCTGAGTTCCCTTTCCGGCCCCGGGTGGCCCAAGCAATATTAGTCTCATTTTTCTCATCTCCTACTTTAAGAAGCCCTCATAATGTCTCATTACCATCTGGGCTTCAATCAGTTTCATCGTTTCTAAAGCAACACCCACAACAATCAAAAGCGCCGTACCGCCAAAGTAAATGTTAAGGGCAGTGACACCCGTAATGATATAAGGCAGTATTGCAATTGCCGCAAGGAAAAGTGCTCCAATCAAAGTTATCCTACTCATGATTTTGTCTAAATATTCGGCAGTAGGTTTACCTGGCCTTATACCCGGTATAAATCCGCCGTACTTTTTCATGTTTTCCGCAATATCCAATGGATTAAAAGTAACTGCCGTGTAAAAATAAGTAAAGAACACTATTAGCACAGCGTACAGGGTTGCGTAGAGCCACCCACCTGGCCTTATAGCATTAGCTATGGATACTGCTATTTTGCTATTAGGGAAAAAGCCTGCAATGGTGCTTGGTGTAAGGAGGATAGACATAGCAAATATTACTGGTATAACCCCTGCAGCATTTAATTTCATTGGAATATGTGTTGATTGACCTCCGTAAACCCTCCTGCCAACTACCCTTTTAGCATACTGCACAGGTACTCTTCTTTCCGCTTGTTGCACTGCAACTACTCCCACGATAACCGCTACAGCAAAAATCGTAAATAGTATTACCATAAAGATGTTTGCTGTTCCTATCCTTACATACTGAAAAACTTGATATATCCCGCTGGGCAATCTCGAAACAATACCTGCAAAAATCAAAAGAGAAATACCATTTCCAATCCCTTTATCCGTTATCTGTTCTCCAACCCACATTAAAAATGCTGTTCCAGCTGTAAGACTGATCACAACAATAAGGCTTCCAAAAAATCCTTTATACAAAAGGGCACTCCTGAACCCAATTGCAAGTCCAGTTGCCTGGATTAAACCCAGAATAACCGTTCCATAGCGAGTATATTTTGCAAGTTCTTTTCTACCCGCTTCTCCTTCTTTTGCGAGTTCCTCCCACTTAGGAATTACAATTGTCAATAGCTGAACTATAATGGATGCATTGATATAAGGAGTAATACTCATTGCAAATACTGAAAACTGTTTGAACGCCCCACCAGCGATTATATCAAAAAATCCAAGCAAGGCACCCTTTTCAATTAGCTGTTTTACAGCTTCCGGGTTCATACCCGGCACGGGAACAAAAGCTCCAATTCTAAAGATAATCAGCATTAAAAGAGTAAATTGAAGTCTTTTTCGAAGATCCGGGATTTTCCAAGCATTCCTGAGGGCATCCAGCATCATATCACCTCGGCTTTACCGCCGGCAGCCTCTATCTTACTGAGAGCTGATTTTGAAAAAGCATGGGCTACCACTTCTAATTTTTTGGTTAATTCGCCATCTCCCAAAACCTTTACTCCATCCTTTACCTTCTTTATAATACCTTTTTCTAATAATAATTCGGGAGTAACCCTTGTGTTATCCTCAAAAACATTCAAGTCCTCTACATTAACCACAGCAAATTCCTTTTTGAATATATTAGTAAATCCTCTTTTGGGTATTCTTCTATAAAGGGGCATCTGTCCGCCTTCAAACCCTGGCCTGACTCCTCCTCCTGATCTTGCTTTTTGCCCTTTATGGCCTCTGGTCGCAGTTTTGCCATGCCCAGAGCCTATACCCCTACCTACCCTTTTAGGTCTTTTTCTTGAACCCTCTGCAGGTCTTAGATCATGTAGCCTCATCAAAACACCTCCTTACAATTAAAAACCTTACCCTAAAATCTCCTTTAAGGATTTTCCCCTCAATCGCGCAACATCCTCAGGGCGTTTAAGCTGTCTTAAAGCATCCATTGCCGAATCAACCATATTTTTTGCATTGTTTGAACCAAGAGATTTGCTTACAACATTTCTTATTCCAGCCAACTCTAAAACAGCTCTCACAGGACCGCCAGCGATTACGCCGGTACCCTCTACTGCAGGTTTTATTAAAACCTTGCCTGCCCCGGATTCTCCAATAACCTCGTGAGGGATTGTTCCATTAATAACAGGAACTTCTATCATATTCTTTTTTGCATTTTCTATACCTTTTCTTATAGCATCTGGAATTTCAAGAGCTTTTCCCGTGCCAACCCCTACTTTTCCGTTTTTATTGCCTACAACCACAAGTGCGGCAAATCTGAAGTTTTTTCCACCTTTTGTTACCTTTGAAACCCTATTTATAGAAACCACTTTTTCCACAAATTCTTCTACTTCCCGACCCTTTTGCATTCTCTAACCTCCTCCTTTTTTAAAATTCAAGGCCCGCTTCCCTTGCCGCATCTGCCAAAGCCTTTACCTTCCCATGGTAGAGATATCCGCCTCTATCAAAAGCCACCTTAGTAATTCCCTTTTCAAGGGCTCTCTTTGCTATTAATTCACCAACCATCCGTGCAGCTTCTATATTGCATCCCGTAACTTTATCCCTTAATTCGGGGTCAAGGGTTGAAGCTGCCACAAGGGTATGACCAATTTCATCGTTTATGATTTGGGCATAAATATGCTTTAAGCTCCTAAAAACGCTAAGTCTCGGCCTTTCAGCAGTACCAAAAAGCTTTTTTCTAATTCTGCGATGGCGTTTTTTCCGTGCCTCATTTCTAGATTCTTTAACTATCATAATCAACAACCCTCCTTTTTGCCTTATTTAGCACCGGCCTTGCCTACTTTTCTCCTTACTACTTCATCTTCGTATCTTATACCCTTTCCTTTATAAGGTTCAGGTTCTTTTACCTTTCTGATGTTTGCCGCAACAATCCCTACAAGCTCCTTGTCTATTCCCTTCACAATGATTTTGTTCTGAGCAGGAACCTCAAATTCAATTCCTGCAGGAGCTTCAATTTCTACCGGATGAGAATAACCAACTGTCAATACCAACTTATTGCCCTGTTTTGCCGCTCTGTAGCCTACACCTTCCAGAACTAAGCTTTTTTGATAACCATTGACAACCCCGTTCACCATATTTGCTATTAAACTTCTGGTCAAACCGTGCAGAGCCTTATGCTCTTTTTCATCAGATGGCCTCTCAACAATTACCTTGCCATCCTCCATTTTGATAGTCATACTTTTGTGAAATTCTTTTGTTATTGTACCTTTGGGTCCTTTTATAGTAACTTTATTGCCTTCAATTTTAACTTCAACGTTCTTTGGTATTTCTACCGGCTTTTTTCCTACTCTGGACATGTTTTAGCACCTCCCTTGCTTTTAGATTACCATACGTAGCAAATTACTTCGCCACCTACTCCCTCTTGCCTTGCTTTTTTATCAGTCATTATTCCTTTTGAAGTAGAAAGTATAGCAATTCCTAAGCCGTTTAATACCTTTGGAATCTGATCCTTTCTCACATAAATCCTGAGCCCTGGTTTTGAAATCCTCTTTATTCCTGTAATAACTTTTTCCTTATTCGGCCCATATTTAAGGTATATTTTAATGATACCCTGCTTGCCATCTTCGATAACTTCAAAATCCTGTATATAACCTTCATCTTTTAGGGTTTGAGCAATAGCCTTCTTCATTTTTGAACAGGGAATCTCCACCGTAAGATGTCCGGCATCATTTGCATTTCTGATTCGAGTAAGCATATCCGCAATAGGATCTGTAATTGCCATTGAAATACCTCCTTTCGTCGCAATTACCAACTTGCCTTTTTCACTCCCGGGATTTCTCCCCTATGTGCAAGCTGTCTGAAGCACAACCTGCATACCCCAAATTTTCTTAAATAAGCCCTTGGCCTACCGCAAATTCTGCACCTGTGATAGTATCTTGTGGAAAACTTCTGAGGCCTCTTTTGTTTTGCTATGAGGGATTTCTTTGCCATTTATACCCTCCTCCTTTCTTATCGAGCAAATGGCATGCCGAGGTTTTTCAAAAGTTCCCTTGCTTCTTCATCAGTCTTGGCAGTTGTGACAATAGTTATATCCATTCCCCTAATTTTATCAATCTTATCGTAGTCAATTTCAGGGAAAATCAACTGCTCTTTTATGCCTAAGGTATAATTTCCCCTGCCGTCAAAGGAATCAGGAGAAACACCTTTGAAGTCGCGCACCCTTGGCAATGCTATGTTGAACAGTTTGTCAAGGAAATCGTACATCCTTACTCCCCGAAGGGTAACCTTTGCTCCAATAGGCATTCCTTTACGTATTTTAAAAGATGCAATAGATTTCTTAGCTTTAGTTACAACAGGCTTTTGTCCTGTAATTGCGGCTATATCATTGCAAGCAGATTCTATTGCTTTAGGATTTTCCTTAGCGTCACTTATACCCATGTTAATTACGACTTTTTCCAGTCTTGGAACCTGCATAACAGATTTATAATTGAATTTTTTCATCAGTGCTGGTACTACTTCGTTTTCATATTTTTCTTTAAGTCTGGGCATTAAATTCCCTCCTTTCAGCTATGGTTATTTATCAATTACTTCTCCACACTTTTTACATACCCTTACTTTTGTACCGTCCTCTAAAAAGGTATGCCCAACTCGTGTGGCTTTTCCGCATTTTCCGCAGACGATCATCAATTTTGAAGTATATATTGGAAGTTCTTGATGTATAATTCCACCCTGAGGGAACTTGGGTGAAGGTTTTTTATGTTTTGTTGCCATATTTACGCCTTCTACAATCGCTCTGCTTTCCTTGGGAAATACCCTTAAAACCTTTCCCTTCTTCCCTTTATCTTTGCCCGATATAACAACTACCGTATCCCCTTTTTTGATATGGACCTTGCCCACATTTTACACCTCCCACTATAGAACTTCGGGCGCAAGGGAAATAATCCTGGTAAAGTTTTTATCCCTTAACTCCCTGGCTACCGGGCCAAAAATTCTCGTCCCTTTCGGGTTCAGATCATCGTTTATAATTACTGCTGCATTGTCGTCAAACCTTATATAAGAACCGTCCGGCCTTCTTTTCGGAGCTCTTGTCCTTACTATAACTGCCTTTACGACATCGCCCTTTTTAACCATACCATCTGGAGCAGCGTCTTTTACCGATGCAACAATAATATCGCCAACACCCGCAAATTTTCTATTAGATCCTCCCAATACTCGAATGCACATTATTTCTTTTGCTCCGGTATTATCAGCTACATTAAGTCGGGTTTGTACCTGTACCATGCCCTAACCCTCCTTCCTAAAAGATTACTGGGCTCTCTTTATTATTTCGACCAATCTCCAGCGCTTCGTCTTGCTAAGAGGCCTTGTTTCCATTATTTTAACTATATCTCCTACGCGGCATTCGTTATTTTCATCATGGGCCTTGAACTTCTTTGTCCTCTTTATGGTTTTTCCGTATAGAGGGTGCCTAATTAATTTCTCAGTTGCTACAACGATGGTTTTATCCATTTTGTCGCTAACTACTACGCCTATCCTGACCTTCCTTTTGTTTTTGCGCTCCATCGTATCCCTCCTTCAATCAAGCTTTTTGTGTCTTTGCTTGTCTTTCCCTTTCGGTCAAAATCGTCTTTATTCTGGCGATAGTCTTTTTTACCTCTCTAATCCTCATAGGATTATCCAGCTGACCTACCGCTTTCTGAAATCTTAGATTAAAAAGCTCCCCTTTTAACTCCTTCAACTTTTGCATCAATTCCTGATCGGTCATCTCTCTTATTTGTTTAGCCTTCATTTACATCACCGCCCAATCCTTCGCGCTTTACTATTTTTGTCTTTATCGGCAGCTTATGTGCGGCTAAGGTCAAAGCCTCCTTAGCTGCCTCTTCTGACACGCCTGCGAGCTCAAAAAGAATTCTACCTGGCTTTACAACAGCTACCCAATACTCGGGTGAACCTTTACCGCTACCCATACGGGTTTCAGCAGGTTTCTTGGTGACAGGTTTATCCGGGAATATTTTAATCCAAACCTTTCCGCCCCTCTTTACATACCTCGTAATAGCTACCCTTGCCGCCTCGATTTGAGCACTGGTTATCCATGCAGGTTCTAAAGCCTGCAGGCCGTATTCTCCATAGGTTATTTCTGTACCCCTTGTAGCCCTGCCTTTTATTCTTCCTCTCTGTTGCTTTCTATACTTCACCCGCTTCGGCATTAACATTTTCTACCGCCCCTCCTTCTGCCTTCTTTTCACCCTTTGATTTGGGGAGGACGTCGCCTTTATATATCCAGACCTTAACACCAATTCTGCCATAAGTGGTATGGGCTTCTGCAAAACCGTAGCTTATGTCAGCACGGAGTTTCTGCAGAGGAATCGTCCCTTCCCTATACCATTCGGACCTTGCTATTTCTGCTCCTGCTAATCTACCGCTAACCATTGTTTTTACACCTTTTGCTCCAGCTTTAAAAGCCCTTGCAATTGCCTGTTTCATGGCTCTGCGATAAGAAATTCTTCTTTCTATCTGGGCTGCTATATTTTCTGCTGCAAGCTGGGCATCAAGATCAGGGTTTTTAATTTCAACAACATTTATAGAAACCTGCTTTTTTGTCATAGATTCTAATTCAACCCTTAATTCCTCTACACCGGTTCCGCCTTTTCCTATTACCATTCCCGGCTTTGCTGTATGGATTATTACTTTAACCCTATTTGCTGCTCTTTCAATCTCGATCTTTGAAATCCCTGCTTGATAAAACTTCGTTTTTATATATTTTCTTATATTATAGTCTTCAATGACAAGGTCTGAAAAATTTTTCTCTGCATACCAGCGCGAATCCCAATCCCTAATTATTCCGAGTCTTAATCCATGAGGGTGTACTTTTTGACCCAAAATTATCCCTCCTTCTCTTTCAATATTACGGTAATGTGGCTTGTTCTTTTTCTTACCATTGCCGCCCTACCCATTGCTCGTGCATGAAATCTTTTCATCATTGGTCCCTGATCAGCATAGCATCTATAAATATACAGCGCATCAGGATTCATGTTGTGATTATTTTCTGCATTGGCTACAGCTGAACGTATCAATTTTTCAACTATCTTAGAAGCCCTCTTTGGCGTGAATTTTAATATTGAGAGGGCCTCTTGAACACTTTTCCCTCTTATTAGGTTCAGGACAATCCTTACCTTTCGAGGGGCTATTCGGACATATCGTGCTTGCGCCCTGGCCTCCACTTTTTTTACCTCCTTTTCAACCTAATTACTTAAGGGCTGTAGACTTTTCTGTATGAGCTCCATGACCTCTGAAAGTGCGTGTGGGTGCAAATTCTCCCAATTTATGGCCAACCATGTCTTCAGTTATATAGACCGGCACATGTTTTCTTCCATCATGGACCGCTATAGTATGTCCTACCATTTCGGGTATTATCGTGGAATCCCTTGACCAGGTCTTTATTACCTTCTTTTCTCTTTTTTCGTTTAAAGCCCTTATTTTCTTTAACAGCTTAGGATCGACAAAAGGTCCCTTTTTAACAGAGCGCCCCATCACCTGCGCCTCCTTTCACCTTATTTGCGACGTTTAATAATAAATTTATCTGATGCCTTGTGCTTCTTACGGGTCTTATAACCAAGCGTCGGTTTACCCCATGGAGTTACCGGATGCTTACGGCCAATTGGTGCTTTACCTTCACCACCACCATGCGGATGGTCTACAGGGTTCATAGCAGAACCACGCACATGCGGTCTTATACCAAGCCATCTTGAACGTCCGGCTTTACCAATGGATATATTTTCATGTTCCAAATTTCCTACCTGCCCTACCGTAGCCCTGCATTCTTCCGGAATTAACCTCATTTCTCCAGAAGGCAACCTTAATATTGCATAACCATTTTCTTTTGCCATAACCTGAGCAGCAGCACCAGCAGCTCTTGCAAGCTGTCCTCCTCTGCCTGGATACAGTTCAACATTATGGACTAATGTACCTACCGGAATATTGGCAAGGGGTAGTGCATTTCCTGGTTTTATATCCGCATTAGGACCGGATTCTACAGTATCTCCCACTTTCAAGCCAACCGGTGCAAGGATATACCTTTTTTCTCCATCTGCGTAGTGTAAAAGCGCAATCCTTGCCGAACGATTGGGATCATACTCTATAGCAGCTACCTTAGCGGGTATACCATCTTTATTCCTTTTGAAATCAATAATTCTATACTTCCTTTTATGGCCGCCACCACGGTGTCTTGCAGTAATCCTTCCCTGCATATTGCGACCGGCCTTTGATTTTAGAATCTCTACCAAAGATTTTTCTGGTTCTGTTTTTGTTATCTCCTCAAAGGTGGATACTGTCATGAATCTTATACCCGGCGAAGTGGGTTTGAACTTTTTTATGCCCACCTTTTTTCCCTCCTTCTTTTCAGTGTAGCAGGATTATATTACAAGCTCTCGAAGAATTCTATAGGCTTGCTGTCCTTTTTCAAAGTAACTATTGCCTTTTTCCAGTCCGGCCTTTTACCCTGATGTACGCCAACTCTTTTCTTTTTACCGCGTACATTTATGGTATTTACCTTTTCCACCTTAACCCCGAAAATGGCTTCTACAGCATTTTTTATTTCTGTCTTGTTTGCATCCGGATGAACAACAAAAGTGTATTTCCCAAGTTCCTTTAACGCCATGGATTTTTCTGTAATCCATGGGCGAAGAATTATGTCATGGGGATCTTTCATTATGCGTACACCTCCTCGACCTTTTTTACTGCATCCAATGTCATGATAAGTGTTTCATGATTTAGTATGTCATAAACATTAATCGTATCCACCGTAATTGTCTTAATCCCAGGTATGTTCCTTGCTGATCTTTGTACATTAATATTTGGAGTTTCCATTACGATCAAGGATTTCTTATCAGCTTTTAAATTTTCAAGTATTTTAACCATTGCTTTAGTCTTAGGCTGTTCAATCTCCAATTTATCAACAACAATTATTTCATTATCCCTTACTTTCGCACTAAGTGCGGATTTTAAAGCAACCCTCTTAAGCTTCTTAGGAAGCTTATATTTATAAGAACGCGGTTTTGGGCCAAAAACAATACCACCTTTTATCCAAAGAGGCGACCTTATACTACCGTGCCTTGCCCTACCGGTGCCTTTTTGCCTCCAAGGCTTCCTTCCACCGCCTCTTACTTCGCCTCTTGTTTTGGTTGAAGCCGTTCCCAACCTTTGATTTGCCAAGTAGTTCAATACTACTTGATGCATTACCTCAGGTTTTACTTCCTGCCCAAAAACGCTGTCTGCAAGTTCAACTTCACCTATTTGTTCTCCCTGCATATTATATAATGCAACCTTTGGCATTGGGCTCCTCCTTTCCGTCTTTCGTCTACTTACCGCCCTTTACTGTAGATTTAATGTATAAGAGAGATTTTTTAATCCCAGGTACAGAACCTTTTACAAGCATAATGTTTCTTTCAGGGTCAACCTTAACAATTTCAAGGTTTTGCACGGTAACCCTTTCATGCCCCAAGTGTCCCGGCATTCTCTTTCCCTTAAAGACCCTTTCAGGGTCTGTTGCACCACCTGAACCAGGTCTTCTATGATACATTGAACCGTGGGACATAGGCCCTCTATTGAAGTTCCACCTTTTTACACCACCGGCAAATCCTTTACCAATGGATATACCGGTAATATCTACTCTTTCACCAGGTTTAAAAATATCAACCTTTATTTCATCACCGATATTGTATTTATCCATTTCGTCAATCTTAATTTCTTTTAAATACTTTTTCGGCTTCAGCTGATATTTTTTAAATTGACCCAGTAGAGGCTTTGAAAGTTTGCTCTCTTTGACATCCAAAAATCCCACCTTTAGCGCTTCGTAACCGTCGTTCTCAATAGTCTTTTTCTGAACGACTACACAGGGCCCAGCTTCGATTACAGTCACCGGTATTGCCTCACCTTTTTCGGTAAAATACTGGGTCATGCCCAATTTTCTGCCGAGTATTGCTTTTCTCATTCTCTTCCACCTCCCATCTTACCACTTACAGTTTTATTTCGATGTCAACTCCTGCAGGTAAATCCAATTTCATTAATGCATCCACCGTCTTATTTGTTGGCTCGTGAATGTCTATAAGCCTTTTGTGCGTTTTCATCTCAAATTGTTCGCGGGAATCCTTGTATTTATGAGGAGCTCTTAAAATTGTAATCAAGCTTCTCTCTGTCGGCAGTGGAATGGGGCCTGATACCTTGGCCCCTGTGCGTTTTGCCGTCTCTACTATTTTCTGTGCTGATTGATCAAGAATCCCGCTATCGTAGGATTTTAAGCGTATGCGTATTTTTTGTCGGGCCACTTTGCTCCCTCCTTGCATCAAAATGAGTTTCTCGCTCTTATTCTATAATTTCGGTTACAACACCAGCACCTACTGTCCTGCCACCTTCACGAATAGCAAATCTTAATCCCTCTTCTATCGCTATCGGTGATATCAACTCTATCTCCATCACCAGGTTGTCCC
>Ga0207432_10140_pt1 | contig 23490 bp, 24 predicted proteins | sample YelNatsi2bottle7_FD_187543 | JGI IMG/M metagenome (GOLD analysis project Ga0207432, IMG submission 187543) | Hot spring thermophilic microbial communities from Obsidian Pool, Yellowstone National Park, USA - site 2 bottle 7 (SPAdes) (version 2) | ecosystem: Environmental > Aquatic > Thermal... | reverse complement strand
AAGATTTAAGTTCAGCAGGAGGTTCAATATCGACTTTAAAATGTTTAGCAGTAAAGAGGAAGATTTTGAGTAAAAAATTTAATAAAGAAGTTAAGAGGAAAATAGGTAGTGGTTGTCGAAACATAAATTAAGGATTCCCTCCTTTTTGGGGTTGATGGTATTTGTTTTTGGCAACTACTACCTACGACACCAAGAGGGGGGAATCCTTCTTTTTTCTAAAAAAATTTTAGTTTCAATGTTTTATAGGCTATTGGTATATAATTTTTGATATTTTAATTTGACATAACATAAAAAAATAAGGGGGGTTAATGTATGAGTATTATTAAATTTATTCTTGACCTCGGCGCGGTGGTAATGCTGCCCATTATTATCTTTATCCTTGCAGTTATCTTAGGAGAAAAACCAGGAAAAGCTTTTCGCGCCGGTATCACAATAGGTATTGGTTTTATAGGTATAAACTTAGTTATTGGGCTTTTGGTTAACAATTTAGGTCCTGCAGCTAAGGCGATGGTTGAAAACATGGGAATAAAATTGAATGTAATAGATGTGGGTTGGCCTGCAGCTGCAGCTATAGCTTTTGCCTCTCAGGTAGGAGCCTTTGTTATACCCATAGGGCTTGCTGTTAACATAATAATGCTTGCTTTTGGCCTTACAAAAACAGTTAACGTAGACCTCTGGAATTTCTGGCATTTTGCATTTACCGGTGCTTTGGTCACTGCAGCAACAAAAAGCTTGACATTGGGCATGATCGCTGCTGCAATTAATGCTGCTATAGTATTGAAACTTGGAGACTGGACTGCACCCATGGTGCAGGAGTTTTACGGAATTCCAGGTATTTCGCTGCCTCACGGCTTTTCCGCAGCTTATGTACCTATCGCTATTCCTTTCAACAAGTTGATGGATAAAATTCCAGGAATAAATAAAATTGAAGCTAACCCCGATGAAATTAGCAAGAAATTTGGTATTTTTGGCGAACCTGTTATTATGGGCCTTATATTAGGGATTATTTTGGGGTTGTTAGCAAAATACGACGCAAAAGCTACTTTAAACCTCGGAATGTCTATGGCAGGTGTTATGTTCTTAATGCCAAGAATGGTAAAGATATTAATGGAAGGACTAATACCTGTTTCGGAAGCAGCCAAAAACTTTATGCAGAAGCGCTTTGCAGGAAAAGAGTTCTATATTGGGCTTGATTCAGCGGTTTCCATTGGCCACCCGGCAGCTATCGCTACTGCGCTAATACTTGTTCCTATAACCATATTGCTTGCAGTTGTGATTCCTGGAAACAGGGTTTTGCCTTTTGGTGACCTTGCGACAATACCTTTCATGGTTGCTATGGTTGCACCCATTTGTAGAGGCAATGTCTTCAGGTCAGTTATTATTGGTGCTATTGTAATCGCTGTAGGTTTATTAATTGCTACAAATGTATCACCGCTCCATACACAGGCTGCAATCGATGCTGCATTCAAATTCCCAGAAGGTGCTACAATGATTTCAAGTATTTGCGATGGCGCAAACCCTCTTACATGGGTATTACTTCAAATAATGAAGATATTTGGATAAAAATAAAAATAGAATCAAAGGGGCAACGCAATGTTGCTCCTTTTTTTTGGAGAAATTGCATAATGAAGAAAAATATAGTATATTAGTGTAAGTAAATTGAAGAGATTTATTTAAATACATTAATAATGGTGTTAGGAGTTGATTAAAATGTTAAGCCATGGAAAAATAGAAGAACTAACAAAAATTGCAAAAAGAGTTAGAAGGGATATAATTGAAATGACTGCCGAGGCTGGTTCTGGACATCCCGGAGGGTCGCTTTCGTGTACTGATATTTTAGTAGCCCTCTACTTTCACGTGATGAAGGTTGATCCTCAAAATCCTAATTGGGAGGATAGGGATAGATTTGTATTATCAAAGGGGCATGCTGCACCAGCAATATATGCGGTTCTTGCCGAAAAAGGATTTTTCCCAGCAGAAGAACTGAAAACCTTGAGAAAGATTGGTACAAAGCTTCAGGGACACCCGGACATGAAAAAGACCCCCGGCATTGATATGACAACCGGCTCATTGGGGCAGGGAATTTCTGCTGCTGTAGGGATGGCCCTTGCAGGAAAATTGGATAAAAAAGATTACAGAGTCTATGCTGTTCTCGGTGATGGAGAGCTACAAGAGGGGCAGGTTTGGGAAGCGGCAATGGCAGCAGCTCATTATAAATTGGACAACCTGACAATTTTTGTAGACCATAACCATCTTCAAATTGATGGGCCCATTGATTTAGTTATGTCTCCTGAAGACGTAAGGGAGAAATTCAGAGCTTTTAATTGGAATGTAATTAATATAAACGGTCATGATTTTAATGAAATAGTAGATGCAGTAGAAAAAGCGAAAAATATGAAAGGAAGACCTACTGCAGTTATTGCTGAAACGATTAAAGGTAAGGGTATACCCTTTATGGAAAATCAGGTAGATTGGCACGGTAAAGCTCCATCAAAAGAACAGGCTCGTGAAGCTTTAAATTTTCTTATGTAAAAATATAAAAACAAGTTGGAGGTATAAAAAATGCCCAAAATTGCTACAAGGGAAGCCTACGGAGAAGCTTTAGCTGAATTAGGTGAAAAAATAAAAGATTTAGTTGTATTAGATGCGGATTTATCAAAATCTACAAAAACCTCAGTTTTTGCAAAAAAGTTTCCGGAAAGATTTTTTAATATGGGTATAGCTGAACAAAACCTTATGGGAGTAGCAGCGGGATTGGCTACCTGCGGGAAAATTCCATTTGCAAGCACTTTTGCGGTTTTTGCCACAGGTAGAGCTTTTGAACAGATAAGAAATTCTATATGCTATCCGAACCTAAATGTGAAAATAGCTGCTTCCCACGCAGGGATTACTGTTGGTGAAGATGGTGCTACCCACCAATCCATAGAAGACATTGCTCTTATGAGGGCTTTACCCAACATGGTAGTAATAAATCCTGCAGATGCAGTGGAAACTAAAAAAGCGGTATTTGCTGCAGCTATGCACAAAGGGCCTGTTTACATAAGATTGGGGAGGCATCCTGTTGATGTAATTTTTGATGAAAGTTATGAGTTTCAATTAGGTAAAGGAGTTATATTAAAGGAAGGAGAAGATGTAGCAATAATTGCAACAGGCATTATGGTTGGAGAGGCCCTTAAGGCTTATGAAGAATTAAAAAAGGAAAACATAAATGCAATGGTAGTAAATATTCATACCATAAAACCCATAGATAAGGATGTTATATTAAAAACTGCAAATTGCAAAGCCGTAATAACGGTTGAGGAACACACAATTTATGGTGGTTTAGGAAGTGCTGTAGCGGAGGTACTGTCCGAAGAAAAACCCGTATTGCTAAAAAGAATAGGTATTGAAGATACCTTTGGAGAATCGGGAAAACCCGAAGAGTTACTTAAAATGTATGGATTGACGGCAGACAGGATTGTCAGTGAAGCCATAAAAGTTTTAAAAAAGAGGTGAAAAAAATGAGGTTTTTTCTTGATACTGCCAATATTAATGAGATAAAAGAAGCCGCTTCCTTGGGAGTTATATGCGGAGTTACCACGAATCCCACTCTTATTGCAAGAGAAGGTAGGGAATTTAAAGAAATAATTTTAGAAATAACCAAAATCGTTGATGGACCAATAAGTGCGGAAGTCATTAGCCTTGATGCCGAAGGAATGGTTAAAGAGGCTTTAGAGATTGCTTCTTGGCATCCCAATATTGTGATTAAGATTCCTATGACATGGGAAGGTCTAAAAGCTGTAAAGGAATTAAGCAGTAAAAACATTAAAACTAATGTAACCCTTATCTTTTCGCCTAATCAGGCCCTTCTTGCTGCAAGGGCAGGTGCAACGTATGTAAGCCCCTTTGTAGGAAGGTTTACGGATATTTCACAAGATGGAATAGCTTTGATTACCGATATAGCGGATATTTTCAGCCTTCACGATATAAAAACTGAAATAATTGCTGCAAGTATAAGGACCCCGATGGATGTAATAAATGCTGCAAAGGCAGGGGCAGATATAGCTACCCTTCCTTATAAGGTGTTGGAACAGATGATAAAACACCCAATGACAGATTTAGGCATTAAAAAGTTTTTGGAGGATTGGGAAAAAGTACCGAAGAAATAAAAAAATAGCAGGGCAATAAACCCTGCTTTTTTACTTATTTTTCTTTTTATTTTCTGGACCTCTTTCTGGGTCGACAAAGTTTTGTGCTCCTCTTACTCTGTTTAAATCTTCCTTTCTAACAGCAAATTCTTCACCGATTTCTTCTCTTACTTTTTCTTTCTGAGCTTCTTTTTTGTTTTTGTTTTTCTCCATCTTTTATGCCTCCTAAAAAATTTTTTTTCTTTTTTTAATATGTATCTTTTTTTACTTTTTATAACGTTTTAATTTAAAATTTTGATTTTAAACTGACCGCTCTTTTCAAGTTGTTGTTATATTAAAATAAAATTTCTATAATAGAAATCAGAAGGAATAATCAAAAAAGGGGGAATTTTTATGAAAATTATTGTTTTAGGGGCTGGGCTTGTAGGAAGTCTAATAGCAAGGGATTTATCTTTGGATTTTGAAGTTACAGTAGCAGATAAGAGTGAAGAGGCATTAAAGAGGATTGCAGAACTGTCTAAAGTTAAAACTATGAAAATAGATTTTTCAAAAGAAAATGCTATTAAAGAAGCTGTAAAAGATTTTGATTTGGTAGTAGGTGCGGTTCCGGGTTTTTTAGGGTTTAATATGTTAAAGCAGGTGATAGAGGCAAAAAAGAATATTGTTGATATATCTTTTGCACCCGAAGATTGTATGGTACTGGATAAACTTGCAAAGAAGAATAATGTTACGGCAATAATTGACTGCGGTGTTGCCCCAGGAATGAGTAATATTTTGGTAAGTCATGCATCAAAACTATTGGATGAAGCAAAATCCTGTGAAGTGTTAGTTGGCGGATTACCTCAATCGAGGTACTGGCCTTATGAGTATAAATTGGTGTTTTCTCCGTTAGATACCATAGATGAATATATGAGGCCTGCAAGAATGAAGGTTAACGGAGAAATTGTGGAAAAACAGGCACTTTCGGAAGTTGAACTCGTAGATTTCCCGCCTATAGGCACTTTGGAGGCGTTTAATACTGACGGCCTTCGCTCCCTCTTATATACATTAAACATTCCTAATATGAAAGAAAAAACTTTAAGGTACCCCGGTCATGCAGAAAAAATGAAGATTTTAAGGGAAACAGGGTTTTTCAACAGCGAACCGGTTGAAATAAACGGGGTAAAAGTAAAGCCCATAGAACTAACTGCAAAACTCTTGTTCCCGATGTGGAAATTAAAAGAAGGCGAAAAGGATTTTACAGTCATGAGGGTTACCGTTGAAGGCAAAAAAAATGGAGAAAAGGTTTCTTATGTTTATGATTTGATTGACCATTTTGATGATACGATGAAGGTTACTTCAATGGCCAGGACAACGGGATATACCTGTTCGGTGGTTGTAAGGATTCTTGCTAAAGGTTTGTACGATAAAAAAGGTGTCTGTCCGCCTGAATTTTTGGGTATGGAAGATGAAATTTTTGAAGAAATACTGAAAGGTTTAAGAGAAAAAGGTGTTATTTATGAAGAAAGGATAGTAAAATCTTAATTAAGATAGTAGAATCTTAATTAAGAAAAATAGATATAATGTACTTAATTATAATGCAAAATTATAATGATTCATTTTGCCCTATAGCAAAATAGGGCTTTTTTGTTAAAAAAAATATTATTTTTATAAAAGTTTGACTGTATAAAAATGACTTTTTATAATAAAATTAACAAAAGAAGGTTTTCAGATTATTTTGGAGAACAATTAATGTATAAGGGAATTTTTATAATTTTGAGGAGGTTTTTTATGGTCAAATACGAAGTCATGGTCAAAAGGATTGGGGAATTGGTTGCAGAGTATTTGAAACAAAAGGTATTAATAATTTTTGATGAGGACTGTCCGATGGAATTAAAAGAAATTTCAATAACTCATACAAAGGCAGAATTGCAAAAGGATGTAGCTGTGGGTGATACTGTATATTTTAAAGATGTACCGTATAAAGTAACTGCTGTAGGAGAACAAGCAAATGGCAATATTAGGAAAATTGGGCACTGTGTTTTTAAATTTGATGGAAGTAGTAATCCGGAACTTCCAGGCTATATTCACGTTGAGGATAAATTTCTACCCAATTTATTTCTCGGTGATAAAATACGAATAGAAGGTGAATGATTGAAGGAAGGAGAGCGTAATGTTAAATTTAAAACAAAAGTTATTGAAACTGGAGGAAGAAGGTAAAAAAATAAAGGTGGGCCTTGTAGGAGCAGGGCAAATGGGGAGGGGACTTGTTTCCCAAGTTTGTTCTCTTAAAGGAATGACCATTTCTTGTGTTTGCGATTTGGATGTTAATGAAGCAAAGCTTGCTTATAAAATGGCTGGAATAAAAGAAGAAGATATTAAAATTGCAAATAGTTCAGTTGAATTGGATGAAATAATAGGTCGCGGTTATTTTGCCGTTACCGATGATTATAATGTTATTACCGGTTCAAATTCAATTGATATTGTAGTAGATGCTACGGGAGTAACGGAGGCAGGAGCAAACATAGCTCTTAGCTCAATAATCAATGGCAAGCATGTTGTTATGCTCAATGTAGAAACTGATGTTACTATAGGACCGATATTAAAAAAAATGGCGGATACATCAGGGGTTGTCTACACAGTTTCTGCGGGAGATGAACCTGGTGCTATTAAAGAACTTTATGATTTTGCAGATAGCATGGGTTTTGAAATAATTGCTGCAGGTAAAGGAAAGAATAATCCATTAAATTGTGAAGCTACTCCGGAAGACAAAGATATTATAAAAAAGGCGACAAAATATAACATGAACCCCAAAATGCTTACATCTTTCGTTGATGGTACCAAAACTATGGTGGAGTTAACTGCGGTATCAAATGCTACAGGACTTTTACCAACGAAAAGGGGATTGATAGGACCTGAAGGTAGAGTGGAAGACCTACCTAAAATATTTTCACTAAAGGAGCAGGGTGGGATACTTGAAAAAACCGGAATAGTGGAGTTTGTAAAAGGGGTTGCTCCTGGTGTTTTTGTTGTAGTAACAACTAAATCGGATACCATTAAGGAAGAATTGGCATATCTTTCAATGGGAGAAGGACCAAATTACGTTTTTTATAGACCTTACCACCTTACAAGTTTAGAAACCCCCTTTTCCATTGCAAGAGCATATTTTTATAAAGAACCTACAATTGTTCCTATAGGGAAGCCGGTATCGGAAACGATTACTGTTGCTAAAAGGGACCTTAAAAAAGGCGAACGATTGGATGGAATTGGTGGATATACCATTTATGGATTAATTGATACTTATGAGAATGCAAAAAAGGAAAAGGCATTACCCATTGGGCTGGTTAATAAAAATACGGTGTTGATAAAAGATGTGAAGAAAGGCGACATAATAACTTATGATGCTGTTAAGTTGGACGAAAATTCTACAGTAGTTCAGCTGAGGAGATTGCAAGAGAAGATATTTGGATAAAGAAATAAAAAAAATACCCCGTACTATACGGGGTATTTTTTTCGTGCGCCCGGCATGGGCTACATGCATAAAATGTGGCATATTATGTGCAAAATGCCTTATTTATTGGGCAAAAAAATTAAATTATTATAATGGCACGATTATTGCTATATATAAAGTGTAAGGTTTGGTTTGCAGAAAAATTTACACGGGGTGATTAAAATTGGAACTTACAAAAGAAAAACGACTTTGGATGTATAGAAAAATGTATGAAATAAGGCTATTTGAACAAGAAGTTGATAGGCTTTTTAAAGCCAATATGATTTGGGGGACATGCCACCTTTCAATCGGCGAAGAGGCAACTGCCGTGGGAGCTATTGCAGCTATAAAAGAGGATGATATGATTACAAGTACTCATAGGGGACACGGACACTGCATTGCTAAAGGTGGAAAACTTCCTTTAATGTTTGCAGAATTATTAGGAAGGGAGACGGGTTACTGCAAGGGAAGAGGCGGCTCAATGCATATTGCCGATATCGAATCAGGCAATTTGGGTGCGAACGGTATAGTAGGTGGTGGTATTCCCATTGCTACTGGAGCTGCCCTTGCGTCAAAGTTGAAAAGGGACAACAAGGTAACCCTTTGCTTTTTCGGAGATGGCGCCAATAATCAGGGGGTTTTTCATGAATCACTAAACATTGCATCTTTGTGGAAGCTTCCTGTGGTATATATTTGTGAAAACAACGTTTACGGCATGTCTTTGCATGTTTCTAAATCTACAGCAGTAGCTAATATCGCTGACAGGGCTGCTGCGTACAGCATGCCAGGAATTGTTGTAGACGGCAATGATGTTGAAGAAGTTTATAATGCTGTAAAGGAAGCGGTGGAAAGGGCAAGAAGAGGAGAAGGGCCTTCTTTAATAGAAGCAAAAACCTATAGATGGTTGGGACATTCAAAAAGCGACGCCAATTTATATAGGACCAAAGAAGAGATTGAATCTTGGAAGCTTAAATGCCCGATTAAGAGGTATAAGGAAAAACTGATAATGGAGAATATAGCTACCATTGAAGAAATTGAAAGCATCGAAAAAGAAGTAGTAAAAGATATAGAAGAAGCATTGAAGTTTGCTATGGAAAGTCCTGAACCTTCCATAGATGATATAGAATCAGATGTATATGCATAAAACTTTGCACAAAAGAGGTGTGGAAAATGGCAGAAAAGCTATATATAGAAGCCCTTAGGGAAGGCTTAAGGGAAGAAATGCTAAGAGATGAAAGAGTTTTTTTAATAGGAGAAGATATTGGAATTTATGGAGGCGCCTTTGGAGTAACAAAGGGCCTAGTTCAGGAATTTGGCGAGGAAAGAGTAATAGATACGCCTATATCAGAACAGGCAATTACGGGTATAGGTGTAGGAGCTGCACTTTGCGGATTAAGACCGGTTGTAGAGATTATGTTTTCGGACTTTACTACCCTTGCAATGGAGCAACTGGTAAATCAAGGGGCAAAAATTAGGTACATGTTTGGTGGGAAAGCTAAGGTACCAATGGTGCTCAGGACTCCCATGGGGTCGGGTACTGGTGCAGCAGCTCAACATTCACAGAGCTTCCCAGCAGTTTTTGCTCATTTTCCGGGATTAAAAGTGGTTATGCCTTCGACTCCCTATGACGTGAAAGGCCTTATAAAAGCTGCAATACGGGATGACAACCCGGTGGTATTTTTCGAACATAAACTTTTATACAGGGTTAAGGGTGAAGTTCCGGAAGGGGATTATGTGCTTCCTTTAGGGAAAGCTGATGTCAAGAGGAAGGGCAAAGATATAACGATTGTTGCCGGTTCGATAATGGTGATAAGAGCAATGGAAGCCGCAAAAGAACTTGAAAAGGAAGGCATAGATGTTGAAATTATAGATCCAATGACTTTAAAGCCTTTAGATATGGAAACTATAATTAAATCTATAAAAAGAACAGGGCGTGTTTTGATTGTTGAAGATGACCCAAAAAGCTTTGGGTGGGGTGCAGAAGTTGCAGCAGGTATTATTGAAAGCGAGGCATTTGATTATTTAGATGCCCCTGTTAAGAGACTTGCAGGGAAAGATATTCCTATTCCTTATAATCCAAATCTTGAAAGACACGCGGTACCTCAAGTAGAAGATATTGTAAAGGCTGTAAAAGAAATTTTAAGGTAGGAGGAAAAAACATGGCCTTTGAAGTAAAAATGCCCAAGCTTGGTACAACAATGACGGAAGGTACTATCATACGTTGGCTAAAAAAAGAAGGGGATAAGGTTGAAAAGGGTGAACCCCTCCTTGAGATACAAACCGACAAAGTAAATTTGGAAGAAGAATGTCCGGAAAGCGGCATTTTAAGAAAAATATTTTTTTCCGAAGGGCAGGTTGTTCCTGTAGGAGAGATTATTGCGGTAATTACAAAAGAAGGTGAAGAATATTATGCGGAGGCTGCAGACGAGAAGATAAATAAAATAAAAGCATCTCCGGCAGCAAAAAGGGTGGCAAGGGAAAACAATGTAGATCTTAAAGAAATAACACCTACTGGTCCTGAAGGTAGAATTGTAGAAAAGGATGTATTAAATTACATAGAAAAAATCAGGGCTACACCCGTTGCTAAGAAAATTGCCGAGGAAAAGGGCATAGAACTTTCTAAAATTATAAAGCAAGAGGGAGAAAGGATTACAAAAGAGGATGTTTTGGAAAAATTAAAAGAAAGTCAAACTTTTGAGGAAAGGGTAAAAAAGATACCCTTATCTGGCCCGAGGAAGATAATAGCAGAGAAGATGAAAACCAGTAAACAAGAAGCTCCTCATTTTTATTTAACTTTATCCGTTGATATGACAAATGTCATAAAATTGAGGGAGAGTCTTTCAGAAAAAATAGAAAAAATAAACGGGGTAAAACTTTCTTTGAATGATATTCTTATAAAGGCAGCTGCAAGGGCATTAAGAGAATTTCCAATTGTTAACAGCAGTTTAGAAGAGGGATATATAGTTTATAAGGAAGATGTTAATATTGGACTTGCAGTAGCTTTAGACGAGGGGCTTGTTGTACCGGTCATTAGAAATGCCGATAAGAAAGGTTTAAGCGAAATTTCAAAGGAAAGTTTCGAACTTATAAACAAGGCAAGGTCAGGCAAACTTTTGCCGGATGATTATCAGGGCGGAACCTTTACAATTTCAAACCTTGGGATGTTTGGTATAGAAGAATTTAAGGCTGTAATAAATCTGCCGGAGAGCGCAATCCTTGCTGTAGGGAAAATAATTAAAACACCCGTGGTTGAGGAAGATGATGAAATAAAAATAAAGCCCATAATGAAATTGACCCTTTCCTGCGATCACAGAATTATTGACGGTGTCGTTGGAGCTAAATTTTTAAGCAGGGTAAAAGAAATTTTAGAAAATCCTTTGGAGATGCTTTTATAATTAGGGAGGAGATTTTGCTATGCATTATGATGTGGCTGTAATCGGCGGCGGTCCTGGCGGATACGTCGCCGCCATTTATTTAGGGAAAAAAAATAAAAAGGTGGCATTAATTGAAAAAGGAGAATTAGGAGGAACCTGCTTAAATCGTGGTTGCATCCCTACAAAGGTTTTTAGCCATAGCGCAGAGGTTTATTCTGCTCTTAAAAAGTCAAAAATTTTTGGTATTGAAGTAGAAAAGGCTTCTTTTAATTGGGATGGGTTGATGAAATACAAGGAAAAGGTTGTAAGAACCCTTCAAAAAGGAGTGGAAAACCTTTTAAAAGCAAACAGGGTTAATGTGTATAAAGGAGAGGGAGTTTTAGAAGATGAAAAAACGGTAGAGATTTATTTTCAAGATTCTATACAAAGAATAACAGCTGACAATATTGTTATTGCTTCCGGCTCAAAACCTATAAAACCTCCGATTCCGGGTATTGACCTCCCCGGAGTTATGACCAGCGAAGAAATTCTAAATTTAAAAGAGCTTCCTTCTTCTATTGGTATAATGGGTGGGGGCGTTATAGGGGTAGAAATGGCAGGTATTTTAAAAGCCTTTGGTGTGGATACGACCATAATAGAAATGCAGGATAGATTAATCCCAAATTTCGACAGGGAGATATCGGAAGAAATAAAGAATCACTTAAAAAAAGCTGGGATAAAGGTAGTTTTAAATTCAAGGGTTGCTGAAATTGCAATGGATGAAGGAAGATTGAAATTAAACGTAATGGAGGAAAATGAAACCAAAGAGTATAAGGTAGAAAAGCTACTTATCTCTGTAGGGAGAAAACCTGATTTTAGCCCTATTGCCCGGATTAACATAAAAAAAAGTGATAGAGGAATAATTGTTAATGAAAAAATGCAAACGAGTATTGATAATATATACGCAATAGGGGATGTGGTAGGAAGATATCAGCTTGCCCATGTAGCCTTTCACGAGGGGATAGTTGCGGCTAAAAACATTTTAGGAGAAGAGGAAAAAATGGATTACAAAGCCGTTCCTTATTGCGTTTATTCAAAACCTGAAATTGCAAGCGTAGGAATGACCGAAGATGAAGCAAGGAAAGTGTACGGGGATATAAAAATAGGCAAATTTCCTTTTGTAGCCAATGGAAGAGCATTAACTTTAGGAGAAAGTGTTGGATTTATCAAAATAATATCTGAGCCCAAATATAATGAAATATTAGGGATTCATATGATAGGATCCAATGTAACAGAGCTAATTTCAGAAGGAGTGCTTGCAATGAAATTGGAGTGTACTGCAGAAGAATTGGCAAATGTTGTTCATCCTCATCCCACATTAAGCGAGGTAACAATGGAGAGTGCTTTTGACCTATTGGGTGTTCCCATTCACAAAATCGGTTAGAAAATTATTGAAACATTAATAAATTAAGTTTATAGTATAGTTATATAAAAAAATCGGGAGGTCCTTGTATGGAGGTAAAGACCTCTAAGATGGAAGCCGAACTTTTCTGCCTTCATTGCAACAAAGACACGCCTCATACAGTATACTATGTGGGTAATGTTTTAAAGAGGATAAAATGTGAAAACTGCGGCAATGAAATCGAAATACGCAAAGAAAAGCTAATAGAAAATTATGCCTTGGATTTTATTGAAAGGATTTTAACAAAACCCTACAGAATGACCAAGGAATTGGAAGGGGATATTAAAAAATTTATCCTTTCGCTGCCTATAAGAATTGTTACTAAGCCGTATAGGATTGTAAGAGAGGTTGAAGATATTTTTAAAAAAGAAGATTAAGTATGGGGGGAGAATATGTATAAAGGTATAGCAGCTTCACCCGGTATAGCTATAGGAAAGGCTTATATTTACAAAAATATTGAAATAAAAGTAGAACCTAGAAAAATTAACGATGATGAAATCGAATTGGAGTTAGAAAAATTAAATCATTCTATTAAAATTTCTAAGGAACAGCTGGAAAAGATAAAAGAAAATACAATGGAAAAACTCGGAGAAGATAAAGCAAAAATTTTTGAAGCTCATTTGATGGTTTTAGAAGACCCTGTGCTTTTTTCAGAGATAGAAGAAAAAATAAAAACGGAAAAAACTTGTGCAGAGTATGCGGTTAAAACAGTAATTGATGGATATATTGATATTTTCTCTGCTATGGAAGATGACTACATGAGAGAAAGAGCAGCTGATATAAAGGATGTAGGCGAAAGGATAATAAGAAACATACTGGGCATACCCATTAAAAATTTGTCAGAACTTGATGAAACGGTAATAATTATAGCAAAAGACTTAACCCCTTCCGATACCGCACAGTTAGATAAAAATAAGGTTTTAGCTTTTGCTACCGATATGGGTGGAAGAACTTCTCATACTGCTATTATGGCACGTTCTTTAGAAATTCCTGCTGTGGTAGGCTTAAAAGAAATAAGCGATAATGTTAAAGATGGAGATATTGTAATAGTAGATGGACTAAACGGATTTTTATTGGTTAACCCTGATGAAGAAACCTTAAGGAGATTTGAAGAAAAGAGAATTGAGTATTTAAAAATGAAAGAAGAAATGAAAAACCTACTTTTATTGAGTGCCGAAACCAAAGACAAAAAAAGAAAAGTAGAATTATCAGCTAATATAGGTACTACCAAGGATGTTAAAGGGGCATTGGAAAACGGGGCTGAAGGCATAGGACTTTATCGCACTGAGTTTTTATACATGGATAGGGAAGAGATGCCGTCAGAAGAAGAACAGTTCAATGCTTATAAAGAAGTAGCAGAGGCTATGAAGGGCAAGCCGGTAATAATAAGGACCCTCGATATAGGTGGTGATAAAAAACTGCCTTATCTTAGCATGCCTGAGGAATTAAATCCCTTCCTTGGTTTTAGGGCTATAAGGTTGTGTTTGGATAGGAAAGATTTATTTAAGACCCAACTAAGAGCAATTCTGCGCGCAAGTGCCTATGGTAAGATTAGGATAATGTATCCCATGATCTCAGGGCTTGATGAAATAAGAAAGGCCAATGAAATTTTAAAAGAGGCAAAGAATGAATTGAGAAGAGAAGGAGTAGCTTTTGATGAAAATATAGAAGTAGGAATAATGGTTGAAATACCATCTGCAGCTATATGTGCTGACCTTTTGGCAAAGGAAGTGGACTTTTTCAGCATAGGTACAAACGACCTTATTCAATATACATTGGCAGTGGATAGAATGAACGAGAAAATAGCATATCTTTACGAACCTTTCCATCCCGCAGTAATACGCCTAATTAAAAATGTCATAGATGCTTCCCATAAGGAAGGAAAATGGACGGGCATGTGTGGAGAAATGGCAGGAGAACCGGTAGCAGTACCTCTACTATTGGGCTTAGGACTTGACGAATTTTCTATGAGCGCGACTTCAATACCCCTTGCTAAAAAAATTATAAGGTCCTTTGAATACGATGAAGCAAAAGAATTAGCTGAAAAAGCCCTTATTATGGATAATCCAGAAGAAATAAAAATAATGATTAAAGAAGCTTGTAAAATAAAGGGAATTAATTTATAATACTTTTAGCAAAAAAAAATTTAATAAAAATTATAGACTTCAGGTGCTGAAAAGCTTAAAAGGGAATCAGGTGAAAATCCTGAGCGGTCCCGCCACTGTAACCGGTGATGAACTGCAAAATCCACTGGGGAGAATATCCCTGGGAAGGTGCAGGTAAGATGAGCCGGAAGCCAGGAGACCTGCCTGTAGTCTTTTGTACTGAACCTTCGGGGGAAAGGGGGAGTACATTATGGAAGATAGAAAACCCAACTTTTCATTTCCGAAAGGTTGGGTTATTGTTTTAATGTATTGATTTTATACCAATGTTTGATATGGTTAAATAGTTTTTTCTATTAATGATAAAAATTGTTTTAAAATAGAATATTAAGGAAAGAAAATAAGAGAAGAGTAGGAGGAATAATAAAATGAGTAGAAAGATATTTTTTAAAAATATATTTATTCTTTTGATAATTATGGCTTTGACCTTAACAATGGCTGGCTGCAAAAATACTGGGGATAATAATGCACAAAATCAAAAATCTAATGAAAGTAAATTCCCGGTGACTATAAAAGACAGCATGGGCCGAGATGTAACTATTGAAAAAGAGCCTTTGAGGATTGTTTCCCTTTCTCCAAGTAATACAGAGATAATATTTGCCTTGGGTTTGGGCGACAGGGTTGTAGGTGTTACAGACTACTGCGACTATCCAGAAGAAGCAAAAAGCAAAGAAAAAATTGGTGGATTTTCAAATCCAAGTATTGAAAAAATAATATCATTAAACCCTGACCTTGTGCTTGCAACAACAATGCATGAAAAACCTGTAAAAAAATTAGAGGAAATGAAAATCCCCGTAATAGTATTGGAACCTAAAAATATCGATGAAATGTTAGACAGTTTAATACTTGTAGGGAAGGCAACTGGTAAAGAAGATAATGCAAAAGCCCTTGTGGAGTCCTTAAAAAACAGGATTAATTCAGTAAAAGAAAAAGTAGCTTCTATACCTGATGACAAAAAACCCAAGGTATTTTATGAATTATGGCCGTCGCCCATTACTACGGTTGGCCCAGGGACTTTTGTAAATGATTTGATAGTTCAAGCGGGAGGAAAAAATATAGCGGGAGATGCAGACAAACCTTATCCTGTGTATAGTCAGGAGATTATAGTGGAAAAGAATCCGGATATTATTATTTTCTCTCATCACGGCACAAGCGGACAGTCAAAAGAGGATATCATGAAAAGACCAGGTTGGGAAAGCATTAAGGCTATAAAGAACAATAAGGTGTTTTATGTAGACGAAAATATCATTCAAAGACCTACCCCACGTTTAGTTGATGGGCTCGAAGAATTTGCAAAAATAATACATCCTGAAATCTTTAAATAAAAAATTATAAAAAAACAAAAGGTAGTGTGAACATAAAATAGAATAATAGAAAATTAAAAGTATAAAAAAATTATGGAGGAAAAAATGTTGCGCAAAATATCAAAGAGATTTGCGTATGGGATACTTATATTTTTAATTCTCCTGGGGAGCATAATATCTATTAGCATAGGTGCTTTCTATATTCCGCCAAAAAAGATATTGCTTATTATTTTCTCTTTTGTAACTGGAAAGGAATATGATTTTATTACCTTTGCTGAAAAGGCGATTATAATTAATTTTAGGCTCCCCAGGATAATACTTTCTTTTCTTGTTGGTGCAGAGCTTTCTTGTGCTGGTGTGATTTATCAGGGCATGTTTAGAAATCCTCTCACCGATCCTTATGTAATAGGTGCTTCGTCTGGTGCATCCTTAGGGGCTTCCATTGCCATATTATATTTTCAAGGGGTAAGTTTTTTAGGAATGAGCGCTACACCCTTTTTTTCTTTTTTAGGGGCACTCTTAGCTGTTTTTTTGGTATGGTCTATAGCGCAAATTAATGGTAAGGCCCTTTCTTATTCAATACTTTTATCAGGTATTGCTGTTAGCAGTTTCCTTTCGGCGATTGTTTCATTTTTGATGTATGCTTCTGGTGACAAATTAAAAAATATTTATTTTTGGCACTTGGGGAGTTTTTCCTATCAGGGATGGAAGGAAGTAATAATAAATATACCTTATGGGTTTAGTGGCTTTATTGTGGGCTTTTTTATTTTGAGGGGGTTAAATGTTCTTCAATTGGGAGAAGAGACGGCTTTTTTTACAGGAGTTGATGTGGAACTATTGAAAAAATTATGTTTAATAGGTGCTTCTCTCCTTACTGCTGCTGCTGTAGCTTTTTGTGGTATAATAGGTTTTGTAGGGCTTATCATTCCTCACATTTCTAGGCTGATAATTGGACCTGACCATCGGAAACTTTATGTTTTTTCTTCATTATTCGGTGGATTTTATCTTATGATGATGGATACCGCAGCAAGGACAATATTAGCTCCTTCTGAGATACCGGTTGGCATTATAACAGCACTTGTGGGGGGACCGTTTTTCCTTTATTTGCTAATAACACATAAAAAAGTTGATACCTTAGGGTGAGACTTTAGGAGGAAATATTATGATAATTTTTATTACAGGTGGAGCAAGAAGTGGGAAAAGTACCTTTGCAGAGAAGATGGCAAAAAATTTGGGAGAAAAGATAATTTATATAGCTACAGCTGAAGCAAAGGATGCAGAAATGGAAAAAAGAATAGAAATTCATAGAAAAAGAAGGCCTGAAAACTGGTTGACCATTGAAGAGCCTTTGTATCTATCTAAGGTGTTTAAGAAAATATCAAGGGAAGTTTTATATAAAGAACACGACGGTGTGCTTGTAGATTGTATTGCTTTTTATACTTCCAACTGGGTTTTAAAAGATTTTTCTGAAGAGATAGATATTCAAAGTAAAATTAGGGAAAATTTTCTTAGAGAATTAGATGAAATGCTAAAAAACGCAAAATTCTTAAATTCTAAAGTTATAATTGTATCAAATGAAGTAGGTTTAGGAATTGTGCCCGAATATCCATTGGCGAGGTTTTACAGGGATTTACTGGGGGAAGCCAACCAAAGAATAGCAGAGGCATCGGATGAGGTTTATTTTATGGTATCTGGTATCCCCATAAAAATAAAATAGGGGTGGTTTTATTGCCTCTTTATACAGCCCTTGTTTTTTTGACTCGGTTTCCGCAATTTCTAAAAAAAGATATATCGGAAAGAGATTTACAATTCTCGGTTTCCTTTTTCCCTTTAATTGGCGCACTTATTGGGAGTGTTTTATACGTTATTTTTTTTATACTTAATAGATATATGGATATTTTTTTTCTTAGTTCTATTCTTCTTACGGTTGAAACATTAGTAACAGGCGGAATGCACATGGATGGGCTGGCAGATACCTGTGACGGAATTTTTAGCGGAAAGGAAAAAGAAAAAAAATTAGAGATAATGAAGGACAGCAGGTTAGGTGCTTTTGGAGTAATGGGTATTATTTTTGATGTTTTGTTAAAATTTTGCGGAATATTATCAATTTTAAAGGAAAATCCTGTCTTTTTAATTTTAGTCCCAGTCACAGGAAGATGGCTGATGAGTTTTGGTATAGTATTTTTCCCTTATGTTAGAGAAAAAGGACTGGGTAAGGCTTTTAACTGCGGCAAAGGGAAAGTAAGGTTTTTGATATCGACGGTTATCTCGATTATCCTCTTTATTGTCGTATTAAAATTAAAAGCTTTATATTTTTCTATAATATTACTTTTTTTAGGGTATATTTTTGCTTTATACATAGTAAAAAACTTAAAGGGTATGACGGGAGACACTTTTGGGGCATTGAACGAATTTGGAGAGATAGCATGTTTAGTTTTAATAGAATTGTTGTTTTAAGATTTTTTTGAATGGGTGAGTAAAATGCCGAGGATATTTTTAGTTCGACATGGTGAAACCTTGTGGAACAAAGAATCGAGATATCAAGGGCAGCTGGACATACCTCTGAGTGATGTTGGGAAAATACAGGCTTTAAAACTTGCAAAAAGATTTAGTCGGGAAAACATTTCTGCGATATTTTCAAGCGATCTTAGTAGGGCTTACGAGACGGCAAGAATTATAAACATGTTTCATAATAAAACGATTATAAAAGCACCTAATTTGCGGGAACTTTGCTTTGGAAAATGGGAAGGTAAAACCTACGAGGAATTGGTAAGGGAAGTAGGAGATGAATATATAAATTGGTTGAAGAATCCTTTTTATTTAAAACCACCTGAAGGAGAAAGCCTTGCTGACCTTATTAGTAGAATTACCTCTGTATTTTATGATATTTTAAAAATGTATAATGAGGACGAAAATATAATTTTGGTGACCCACGGGGGACCAATAAAAGCATTTATTTCTGCTATTTTAGAAATTAATACAGCAGTATTTTTTAAATTAAAAATAGGGAATGCTTCTGTTACGGAAATATTTGCTGATGGTTTTGGAGAGTTGAAGGATATAGCTTATATTGTAAAAATAAATGATACGTGTCATTTAAAATAAGGAGTACGGCTTAACCGTACTCCTAAAAATTATACTGCTTTAACTTCTTTTACTTCAGGTACTTCCTCTTTTAAAATCTGCTCAATGCCATTTTTTAATGTCATTGTAGAAAAAGGACATCCAAAACAACTGCCTGTGAGCCTAACTTTAACTATTCCTTCCTTTTCATCAACATCAACCAGTTCTACATCTCCACCATCAGCCTGCAGTGATGGGCGAATTTTATTTAATACTTCTTGGATCTTTTCTTTCAATGAAATCCCTTCCCTTCATTTATTAAAGTTTTCCAATTTATTATATCAAAGATATTAAATGTAATAAAGAAAAATTATATCTTTATTTATCTTTAATTAGTATTGACTTATAATCATTTTGTATGATATAGTAACGCAAAAACATATGTATAAATATACAAAATAAGGAGGAAATACAATTGGCTACTAAATATTTAAGAAAAGAAATATACGAGATTGAACCCTTTTTTGAAGAAAGACCTGATTATTTAATAAAACTTAATGCCAATGAATCCTTTTTTGATGTTCCAGAGGAGATAAAAGAAGAAATCTTCAAAAAGGTAAAATATAAAAACTTTAATTTATACAATGATCCTAGTTGTACCGAGCTTAGAAACTTGTTAGCAGAATACTGTAATATTGATAAAGAGCAGATTTTTGTAGGAAACGGAGCCGATGAGATAATTGCGGATGTAAATTTTGCTTTTGCCGGACCTGGAAGTGAAGTAATTATTTTTGCGCCTACGTTTCCCAGCTATGAAGCCTTTGCTAAAATTTCTGGTGCTAATGTAATAAAAATTCCTTTGAAAAAAATAAAAATTGGAGATTTTTATAAGTTTGAGATAGATTTGGATAGGGTTTTACCCAAGATAAAGGAAGATACTAAACAGGTAATGTTTATGTGCCTCCCAAACAATCCCACTGGTGATTATTTGGATGATAAGGCTGTTATGGAAATAATAAAAAATTTTAAGGGTATTATATGCATTGATGAAGCATATTTTGAATTTGGTAAAAGGACATATAAAGACTTAATTTCTAAGTATGAAAACCTTATAATTATTAGAACTATGTCAAAAATATTTTCCATTGCGGGATTAAGAGTAGGTTATGCATTAGGAAACAAGGATGTAATTAGGGAACTCTATAGGGTTAAGTTACCTTTCAATGTGAACCTGTTTTCTCAAATTGCTGCTGCTGAGATATTAAAGCGCAGGGAAAGTTTTTTGATTAAAGCAGAGGAAATTATTAAAGAAAGGGAAAGGTTGTTAAATGAGTTAAAAAAGATAGAAAATATTAAGCTTTATTCTACCTCAACCAATTTTATTTTGCTCGAACTTAATATTGAAGCTAAAAAGGTTTTTGAGGAGCTTAAAAATAAAGGTATATTAGTCAGAATTTATGATGAAGATGTTTTAAAGTACTCTTTAAGGGTTTCTGTTGGCAAAAGAGAAGATAATGAGAAATTTTTAAAGGCATTAAAAGAGATTTTAGAAAGGCAAAATGAATAAGTTTGTGTTCTCTGGGGATAATAAGAAAAAATATTTTGGAGGTTTTATGATGGGGAGAAAAAAACCGGTAAACCCAAAATCTAAGGATGAATTGGAAAGCTTAAAGGAAGAAGTGGCAAAAGAACTGAATTTAGATGATGATGTAAAAAGACGGGGTTATGAAAACATGACAACCAGAGAAATAGGGAAAATTGGAGGGAATATGGTAAAAAAGATGATTAACCTTGCGGAAGAAGTAATGGATGAAAAGGATGAGAAAATAAAAACCTAAAATAAAAATGAAAAATAAATTATTAATATAATAACTAGAAAAAAAGAAAAAAAGAGAGAAAAATAGAAAAAAGAAGGGATATTGTGCGTAATTTACGCAAATTTGATTTTGACACAATAAAGCTTATCAGGTATACTAAGAATTGTCTCGCGGGCGGATAGCTCAGCTGGGAGAGCACATGCCTTACAAGCATGGGGTCACAGGTTCGAGCCCTGTTTCGCCCACCATAACGCGGCCCAGTAGTTCAGTTGGTTTAGAACGCCAGCCTGTCACGCTGGAGGTCGAGGGTTCGAGCCCCTTCTGGGTCGCCATATTTTTGAGCCTTGGTAGCTCAGTCGGTAGAGCAGAGGACTGAAAATCCTCGTGTCGGTGGTTCGATTCCGCCCCAAGGCACCATTTCTACGCGGAAGTGGCTCAGGGGTAGAGCATCGCCTTGCCAAGGCGAGGGTCGCGGGTTCAAATCCCGTCTTCCGCTCCATTTTTTTATTTAAGGCGGCATAGCCAAGTGGTAAGGCAGAGGTCTGCAAAACCTTTATTCCCCAGTTCGAATCTGGGTGCCGCCTCCAAAATTAAATTTAGCCGGGGTGGCGGAACAGGCAGACGCACAGGACTTAAAATCCTGCGGGTAGAAATACCCATACCGGTTCGATTCCGGTCCCCGGCACCAGTTGTGGGCGCTTAGCTCAGTGGGAGAGCACTTCCTTGACGCGGAAGGGGTCGTAAGTTCAATCCTTACAGCGCCCACCATTTTTTTATATAAAATAATTACCTTTTTAAGGAATCACTCCCTTTCTTTTGTCGTATATGCTCTGTAGGCTTGAAATATAATAGTAAAGAGGGAAGGGAGTGGTTACAATGAAATGTTTCTCTATAGGAACATTTCATAACTTATATTTTATTGAAAATGAAATAAATTGTCTTATTGAAGAATTAAAAAAATATGACATAAATATTTTTTTAATAAAAGAAGAGAAAGAATCGTTAAGTTTTTATAAATTGTATTATGAATTTAATAATGAGGAAGGGAAAATTTTTATAAAAAATAAATTATCTGAAGTAATAAGCGAAATTATTATAGACTTTTGGGAGCCAAAGGTTATTTACGAAATACTTAATAAATTTCATTTCTATTTAAAACCTGAGGATAGGGTGCGAACCTATGAGATTGCTGTCAAAATATTATCAGAAAAGAAAGAACAAACATTGATGATACCCGATTACTTCGAAAGAAAAGAAAAAATAAAGCAAAAGGTAAGGGAATTTATAGAGGACAGCGAAGTATTGATAATCGAAGGTTTTATCAATTTCAGGCTAAAAAGTTATATCGAGGTAATTGAAGATGCTGTTGATAAGGCTGTTGATGAACTTTTGATAGAAAAAGAATATAAAGACTTTATAACATTATTAAAGTTCTTCGTAAAAAATCTTGAGCCTAAGAAGGAAGTTGTAAATTTATTTTTTAAAGGTAAAGAAATTTTGCTGCTTGATTCGGATTTAAAAGATATCAAGGATGCAGAGATTGAAAAATTGTTAGAACAAAACGGAATATTAAGCAAAGATGATATTTTAATAAGCTTGCTGATAAACCTTTCTCCCAAAAAAATAGTCATCCATGGAGAAATATCGGAAGGGAAAAAGGATGTTTTCGATGCTATTTTGAATATTTTCGAAGAAAGGGTTACAATATGTGAAAACTGCATACTTTGCAGTAAAGTTAAACCAAAAAAATAAGGCATGGTGATTATATTGAAAATTTATTTTTTTTTGTTGGCTATGCCCATTATAGGAGGATTTATAGGCTGGATAACTAACATACTGGCTATAAAACTTATTTTTTGGCCTATAGAGCCTTTGAATTTTTTTGGATTGAAATTTCAGGGAATTATCCCTAAAAGAAGGTATGAAATAGCAAAAAATATTGGAAATGCTTTAGAAAGTGAAATTTTGTCCTTTGAAGAAGTTGCCAAGATATTGTCAAATAGTTCGTTAAAGTATGAAATCCTTGAAAAAATAAAATTTATTATTAACGAACGTATAATTGAAAAGTTACCGTTGTTTATCCCCAAAAAAATGGTTTCAAATTTTTTTAATGAGGCCATTGATTACTATGGCCTTCCATTAATTGATGAATTAAAAAGGGATTTAATGAATAAAGCCAGGGAAGAAATAAAAATAGGTAAAATAGTTGAAGAAAAAATAAATTCTTTTGATATTGTAAAATTAGAAAATTTGATAATACAACTTTCAAAAAGGGAATTAAGGCAGATAGAGATTTTGGGCGGTATAATAGGCTTTTTTATTGGCTTTATACAAGCTTTGGTATCATATTTTTTAAAAATGTAATTTGCCCTTGACATTTTTTTGTTATGAATTATTATATAATTAAAACTGAAAAATAGGGCAATGAGGAGAAGAGTAGGCTTGTGATTTCTCCCAGAGAGGGGCGGAATGGTGGAAAAGCCCTGAGAATAGCAAGCTGAAGACCACCTCCGAGCCTTTGGGGAGAGCCCCTTAAAGCGAAAAAGTAAAATTAGGGTGGAACCACGGGAGGAAACCTCTCGTCCCTTGAGGGGACGGGAGGTTTTTTTAAGTGCGCGCGGCATGCCCGCGACCTTGATGGTGAAAGTCCATTACGGGGGTTGATAGCACCAACCGTTAGCTGAAGGCAAGGGTGTCCACTGCGAGGTGGAATCTGAAGGAAGCCGGAGGCAA
>Ga0207432_10132_pt1 | contig 26001 bp, 23 predicted proteins | sample YelNatsi2bottle7_FD_187543 | JGI IMG/M metagenome (GOLD analysis project Ga0207432, IMG submission 187543) | Hot spring thermophilic microbial communities from Obsidian Pool, Yellowstone National Park, USA - site 2 bottle 7 (SPAdes) (version 2) | ecosystem: Environmental > Aquatic > Thermal... | reverse complement strand
AGCTCAAGGCTGGCTTGGAGATAGGTTTTCTTATGGCCTTAATTAATTCTAATTTACTCAGCGAAGATGTGTCAAGGGCGCGAAGCGTTCATTTTACCCTTGACACATCAAGATGGGTAAATATACTTGGTTAGGACCATAAGAAAAGGTGACATTTTCTCTGAATAAAACTACCCCTCTTGGGGTGACATTTTCATAGAATCTTGACATAAAGTTTATGCTTTTGCAGGGCATTTAATTCCAAAAAATATACCCTTTACAAAATTATAAAAGTCTAACATACATTTTATGGCAGAAAAGGTCATTTCTTGCAAAAACAAATAACCCCCAAAAAAGGGGTATGATATAAACTAGTTTTTTAACTTTTTTATTTATTCTTGAAGCTCTATGCTTGGAATATTCTGTCTGGCTTTGAGCAGAAAGTAAACAAAAGTCAGCAGTGCCACCGTAAGACCTACTGGATACGATACACTTGTAGGCAGTCTCAGTCCTTCAGGTGCCTGGAGTATATAAGTCACGCTAACTGCTGTCATGAATGTCGCCGGTAAGGTAGCTATCCAATGGAATCTGCCCTCTCTTACGAGATATACTGCTCCGGTCCAGAGCATTATCATTGCAAGGGTCTGGTTGGACCAAGCAAAGTATCTCCAGATAATTTGAAAATCTATCTGGGACAATACAGCCCCTACTATAAATAGTCCCTACGGCAGATTGAAATAATGGTATTCAAGGCATTAAAGAGGAAATGCGGGTTTATCTGGGACTGCAACGCCCTGAGCTCGGCCTTTGCTAGTAACTTTGCCTGCAACTCCATCCTCGAAAGCTCCAGTTGTGTGGAAAAGAGCTGCGCAAGTCCCTGCGCCAGCCTTATGTCTACGCTGGTTATGCTGTTTTCCCTGGTCCTGTAAAGCTTTAAACATCCTATTACCCCTCCATTTTCTACTAGTGGAACTATCACAGCTGATTTCAGAGGACAGTCCCTGTTGAAGCACTCTATCTCTTCTTTATTAGAGGCTATCTGACATTCGCCGGTTTCCAGTGCCCTCTTGGTAGCTTTAGTCAAAACATCAAAGCCGCTTCTATGATGTTCCTCTCCAATCCCAATGTGTGCCAGGATCTGCCTTTTATCTGTTATGGCAACAGCGTCGTAATCCGACTTCTCGTATATTATCTTGGCAGTTCTGTAAGCAGAAAACTCATTTAATCCCTGTCTCAAATAGGGCAGCGTTTCCGCGGCTATATCAAGAGCAAGCTGGGCCTGGTAAGCCCCTACCCTTTCCTGTTCACGGAATATGTTCTCAACTATTAATATAAATATAGCAATGCCTAATGCGTTTACAGAGCTCATTGGAAACCATATCACCTTTACCAGTGCCAGTGCTGCTGAAAAAGGCTTTGCTACAATAAGTATGATAACCATCTGAAGCAGTTCCAGACCAAAGCCTATAACTAAAGCTGTCTTCCAATTCATATTGGTAGGACTCAGTTTCCTGTGGAGAAGCCCTGCAATGGTCCCTTCAGTGAATGTAGAGATTCCACAGGCCAGTGCCGTAAAACCGCCTATATCTATGGCCCAGCGGTGAAAGCCTGCTATCAGCCCGGATAAAACGCCTACAAAGGGGCCCCCGAGAAGTCCTCCTATTATAACTCCCACGGCTCTCGAATTTGCGATAGCCCCGCAGACCGGGATACCCATATAAGTCCCCAGTATGCCGAAGGTACCGAATATGGCCGATAACAAAATTTTATCCAGCAGTGATACACGGTGCTTCAATATGAGGTTTTTAAAGGCTTTACTTCTCGAAAGAATATAGGCTATAACAATAAAAAGACCCAGTCTGTTGACAAGTCCAGTTAGTATCAAATAAACCATCAGTATTCAACTCCATAAAACCTTACTTAAATAAATTATATCATATAATCGATTTTACTTCACCAACTGGGTATTTCTACAAAACCTCGTTTCCACTTAAAAATCCGGTTAAGATGCTTTTTCAAAATAATTTAGAATACCTTTAAATACTCCTTCTGCAGCCTTTTGCCTGAAATTTTCATCCAATAAAAGGGATAAATCCTTAGGATTACTCATAAAAGCTACCTCTACAAGGCATGAAGGCATTACCGTTTCTCTTATAACTACAATACCTGTTCTTTCAATAATTCCAAGGTCGGGAATATTTAAGGATTGCACCATACTTTTTTGTATTAGCTCTGCAAGCTTCTTTTTTTCAGAAGTTGGAAAGTATAAAGTCTGAACCCCTGAAGTAGCAGGATTCGGACTGGAATTGTTGTGAATGCTTATAAAAATATCGGCTTTGATCTCGTTCGCCATACCGGCTCGAGCGTATAAATTTACGTATACATCGCTTTCCCTGGTCATTAAAACCCTTGCTCCATTGTCTTCTAAGATCTTTTTCAGTCTTAAAGCTATATCAAGGTTTAAATCCTTTTCATATACACCTTGATATACCGCTCCAGGGTCGCTTCCTCCATGCCCTGGATCAATTACAATAGTTTTCCCAAATAGTAATAACGAAGAAAATTCTATGACAATTTTATTTTCAACAGCATTTACATCATATAATAGTTTAGAATCACCCGTATTTATGAATGCTGACACTATATTTTTACTCTCATCTTCTTTCAAAAATATGTTCCCTGGTATTCCATTGAAAAAAACAATATTTAAAGAGTTTTTGTCATACACTAAATTTGTTTTATTAATTTCAATAATTATATTTTTATTTAACGCATCTTCTTTTACCGAATATGTAGTAATTTTGTCAAGCTCAAATATAATAAGGCTTTTTCCATCTTGATTTTCTGTTCTTACATTTAACAACTTTGCATTATTTTTAAACTCTATCAGCAAACCTTCATCCTTTTTGTCAATAAAATAGTTGAAATCGCCCCTCATATCAAAAACAAGTCTTGTTATATCCGGATTTATCGAAAACTGACTTGCTCTAATACTTTTTAAAAATATATCTCCATCCACTTTCGGAATTTCAAAGGCAGGCCGAGAGTAATAAAAGTCAACAACCAACCTATAATCATTGGTTTCAGGTGAACCCAAAGTAAAATATTTATATTCTACGGGACCGGAGGACATAATTGTAATAGTAGAACCTTCACTATTTTTAACATATTCCAGCTTATTGATTAGGCTAAAAAATTTTACTTTAAGAACTCCATCTTCTATAAAATATTCATATAATAAACCTTCTTTTTTTTCTAAAATTATCCGAGTCCCATTATCGGTAAATATAATTTGGGCATCTTTTAGAAACTTCTCATTAAAAATATTAAAATTTTGATCCTGCTTTGCTTTAGCGGATAAGTCAACAATTATACTATTTTCCTTTTCTTGTATAGAAAAATTCAATGGATTATCTCCTGTTATTTTTAATACCCCTTCATTATCATCCCAAGATATTTCTTTAATTTCTTCAATTTTTCTATATATCTTAACAATCTTATTTTCTCCATCCCAAAAAACTTTTGCCTCAAAATTTTCTGCTATAAATCTGAGTGGGACAAATGCCCTATTATTCTTTATCATTGGTGGAACATCCAAATTAATTTTTTTGCCACTTATATATGCATAATGATCATTAACTTTTAAAAGTATCGTTATGTTTTTATACGAAAGCACTATCCTTTTAGTATTGATTTCATAGTTTACAGTTGCCCCTAAATTTTCAGAAATTACCCTCAAAGGAACCAATGTTTTATTATTGTAAATAAAAGGTGAAACATCAGATATTACCCTTTTGTCATCAATAAAAATCTCTATTGATTTTTTATTAGTCGATGCTAAAGCTAAGGATTGAAATAATATAAATGCTACGAATAGAACAATTATTACTTTCTTAGTCAATTGTCTACCCCCTTGAATCCTTTTCTTTTTTAATTCTACTTTTATATTCATAAATCCTTTTAAAAACCAAATTTTAAAACAAATGTAATTTTGTTGTAATAAAAAAACCGGTTTTTAAAACCGGCTTTTTAATCTTCTATAAGGTTATTTAGAGTTTTTTATAATTTTCTCATTTAATTCATCTCGTTTTGATTTTTGTTTCATTAACCTTTCCATTAGTTTGTTTTCGTTTATTTTATAACTTAAAGTAAATAAGCTGTCTATTAGATGGACATTTTCTACCATGATATGAGGTGGTACCTTTATTTCAACAGGTGCAAAATTCCATATACCTTTTATCACAGTACCACTTAAAATATCAGCTACCTGTTGAGCATTTTCTTTTGGAACTGTAATTATTGCAATATCCACGTTGTTTTCATTTACGATGTAAGTAAGCTCATCTAAATCGTATACAGGAACGTTGTGAATTTTTAAACCTATTAATAGTGTGTTTATGTCAAACATGGCGACCAGCTTAAATCCATGAACTTCAAAATCTTTGTAATTCGCCAATGCTTGACCTAAATTCCCAGCACCTACAATTACCATTTTGTGCTCGGTATTTAGCCCCAGAATTTTCGCAATTTCATTATAAAGTTGTTCTACATTATAACCGTATCCCTGCTGTCCAAATTCCCCAAAATTATTAAGATCCTGCCTCACCTGAGATGCAGTAAATCCAAGCATCTGCCCTAATTCCTGGGAAGATACTTTTTCTACATTGTTTCTCAAAAGTTCTCCCAAGCATTTATGATACTTGGGAAGTCTCCTTATTACAGCAAGAGAAATCCTCTTAATTTCTTCATCCGCCATAATATCACCCAAAATTTTCATTTTTACACTTAATTTTGATATTATCATAATTTATTAATATTGTCAAAAATTTATTTTTAACTTTTTACGTAATTTAATAAAGTAAAAGTAAAAAAAGGGGAAAACCCCCCTTACTGATTTTCTAATTAACATTTCTCATCCTTTCTATTTCTTTTGCATATCTTTCTTCTCCAAACATTCTGTGCATTATGTAAACTGCTCCAAAGAACAGGGCAATTGTTATAATCCATACTACAAACACATTCTTATAAAAACCTAATATTAGAAAACCAATAGCCGATGTAATTGCTGCTGTCAGTGCATAGGGAAGCTGAGTATTCACATGTTCTATGTGAGGACATGCTCCTCCTGTTGATGACATAATTGTCGTATCAGATATAGGAGAACAATGGTCTCCGAATACTCCCCCGGATAATACTGCTGCAATAACGGGCAACAAATCTATTTTCATCGAGACAGCTAAAGGTACAACTATAGGAATCATAATTGCCCATGTACCCCACGACGTTCCTGTAGAAAAAGCTATAAATGCAGAAAGAACAAATATAGTGAAGGGTACCGCCCATGCCGGGAAGGTTTCGGACATTATACTCGATACATAAACACCCGTTCCTACTTCTTTGCAAATTGAACCAATAGTCCATGCAAGAGAAAGTATGAATAGAGCTACCATCATAGACTTTGCACCTTGAATTACCGCTTCCATAGAATCTTTAAGTCTCACTACACCTCTTATCGAATAAAAGATTGCTGTTAAAAGCAGTGTCAAAGACGCACCCCACACAAGGGCAGTTGCGGAATCACTGTTCATAACTGCTGTAAAAAATCCTGCTTTTCCATCGAAAAAGCCGCCGCTATAAGCCATACACAAAATAATTATTAAAATTAACCCTAAAAGGGGGCCTACCATATCTATTGCAGAACCTTTTTCCGATTTCTCTAAGTTTTCAAATTCGTCTCCCGGTGGATTCTTCATAATAGAGGTATCCCAAAGTCCAAGCCCTGCTAACGCTCTGTATTCGGATCTTGCCATTGGACCATACTCCAAATCGGTAAAGGATGTTATGAGCACCATCAAAACAATAAGCCAAGGGTAAAAATCGTAAGGCACCATCTGCACGTAAACACTGTAGGGATTCAAATTAAGTTTATATTGCTCAAAAAGTGGGACGAGCAATGAAGCAACATAAGCAACCCAAGTAGATATAGGCACCAAAGTGCAGACAGGAGCAGCCGTTGAGTCGATTATAAAAGACAGCTTTGCCCTTGAAACTTTAAACCTATCAGTAACTGGCCGTAAAGCCGTACCTACCGTCATGCAGTTAAAATAGTCATCCATAAAAATTAATACTCCAAGGCACCATGTTATAAACAGAGCTACACTTCTACTTTTAATGTGTTTTTCAGCCCATTTTCCAAAAGCCTGTGGGCCATTGGCCCTCGATACCATTCCCACAAGGGAACCCAAAAGTGCTGTAAACAAAAGCACCCTAAAATTCCAGGAAGGATCTCCAGCAGTATTAATTATAGTTTCCATTGCTTTTTTAAAAGCTTCCCATAAATTTCCTCCTGTTAATATCAAAGCCCCGCTCATTATTCCTATAATCAAAGAGCTCAATACTTCCTTGGTAATAATAGCAAGGCTTATCGCTAATACCGGTGGCAACAACGATAAAGCACCGTAATGTTCAGGTTTATTTTCCTTTTGCACTTCATCGGCAAAAAGAGGTAATGAAAAAGCCAAAAGAAGCAAAATTAAAATTATTATTATAACTCCTTTTTTCGTCAAAATTAATCCCCCTTTCATAAAAAATCGAAATATACACTAAAGTTTTAAGCTTAATACTACCCAACACCCCCTATCCGTTTTTTAAAAAATTTATTTTTTATGTTATTATTTTATTTATTTTTAATTAGCAAAATTTATGCCGTTTTAATAACTTTGTTATTATTTATACTTTTTTTTTACTTTATAAGGAAAGTATATTAATCAATCAGTTTTTTTCTGTGCTATATATGCCCATTTTTTTGCTATATGCCAAATGTTATGCATTTATTTTATCAGTTAATTTTATTTTTGACAACATGTTTAAAATAAAAAAATGCCCAATTTAGGGCATTTTCTCAAAGTAAATTATTTTTTATCCTTTGCAAAAATAAAAATGGTGGACGTGACGAGACTTGAACTCGTGACCCCCACAATGCCATTGTGGTGCTCTCCCAACTGAGCTACACGCCCACTGCTTTTTTAGGATAACATATCAATTGCTTTTTGTCAATATAATATGGTGGGGAATTAGGGATTCGAACCCCAGACCTCTACGATGTGAGCGTAGCGCTCTAACCACCTGAGCTAATTCCCCACTTTTTAATATGGTGGACGTGACGGGATTCGAACCCGTGACCCTCTGATTGCGAACCAGATGCTCTCCCAGCTGAGCCACACGCCCACAATTTTACGCATATAATATTATACATGACAATATCATTAAATTCAATAATACACTAATTATTTTTTTATCTATTTTAATTTTTACTGTATCCTACCTATCCTTCCTAACGGCCAAATTCTAAAAACAGCTTTTCCAACAATGTACTTTCTGGGCACAAATTTATTTATCCAAAAACGGCTGTCCTTTGAGTTGTTTCTGTTATCACCCATCATAAAGTAGTATCCTTCCGGCACTTTATAAGGGCCAAAACTCCCAACCATTGGCTCATTCAGATACTTTTCTTTATACTCTTTCCCGTTTATAAATAATACCCCATCTTTTATTTCTATTATATCTCCCCCCAATCCAATTAATCTTTTTACAAAAGTCTGAGATGGATCGTCAGGGTATTTAAAAACTACAATGTCGCCCCTTTGAAGAGGTTTTATCCTGTAAATATACTTATTTACTAATATCCGATCCCCAATATTTATTGTAGGTATCATAGAACCTGTAGGTACTATCATGGGTTCAAAGACATATGCCCTTATCGCTAAGGCAATAATCAATGCTATAGCAATGGATTTAATCCATTCCAATAATTCATTTTTCAATCTGCTATCCATGTTACCACCTTTTTCAAATTTGCAATAATAAAAAATGCTTTTTTTATTATATCATAAAAAATATATCATAAAAAATCTGGATTTGAATATTTTAAAAGAATTCTACTAACGCATTTCTTATTTCCTCTGCCAGTAGAACTTGAAAACTTGAAGTTTTTAATAATTGGCGGTCTTGCGCATTTGTTATAAACCCGACTTCAATAATCACACCCGGAATCTTGGTATTGCAAAGCAAAAAAAGTGAAGAGTTTGGATAAGGATTCCTACTTGGTACCCTATGCCCTGAAGATGAATATGCCTTTTCAAGATATTTTTGCAAAATCTCCGCTAAGCGCTTGCTCTCAAAACTTTCCCTAAAATAAAATACCATTGGCCCTCTAACCGTTGGGGTTACTTTTTCAGAATTGACATGTATACTCAAAAAAACATTTGCGCCTGAACTATTGATTATTTCCGTCCTTGCTATTAAATCCCTTCGATGCCTTGAGCTGCTTTTATTATTCCTATCATCTAATGCTTCATCAGTAGTACGCGTCATTATCACTTTGGCACCTTCTAATTCTAAGGCTTTTTTCAATTTTAAAGAGATCATTAAATTAATATCCTTTTCAAGGGTCCCATCTTTATGAAAAGCACCGCTATCTATACCCCCATGACCAGGATCAATAACAATAACCTTTCCAAGCAGGGACTTTTTAATATAGAACACATTTAACGCTGAAATCCTAAAAAAAATAAAATAATAAAGGCAAAAAAATAAAATCAGTATTAAAATGATAATATTTTTATTTTTACACTGTATGAAATTATTCTTCATAATTTTCCTCCCCAGGCATTTGACTTTTACAATAAAAAGATATTTACTGGGGAGAAAACTTATGCTTCTTTTTAAACCGCAATGTTACTTAAAAACATCCTCCTCTATACTTTCCTCATTTTTGCCCCTCGTTGAAGAGGTTAAAATGCACAAGAAATCTATAAATGCCGCCAAAAACAAGGCATCTTTTACTCCATATAAGAATGATAATTCATTAATATTAGAAACCTTAGGCAAAATCCTTAGATAATAATTTTGCCTTAACGCTAACAACCCACCTGATAGTGCTATACCCAAAACCATTCCTGTATTGCGCATTGTAGCCAAAACCCCCGCAGCAACACCCTGTTTATCCTTTGGAGCACTTCCCATTACCGCACTATTATTAGGAGTCTGAAAGAGTCCATTCCCTATTCCAAATATAATTAATCTTGTTATTACGTCAATCGATCTAAAATTGAAAGGCATTTTAGAAAGAAGCACAAGAGATAATGCCGAAATTCCTGCACCAATAGTACTTAATATTAAGGAACCAAATTTATCGGATAATATTCCGCTGATGGGCGCAATTAAAAGAACGGTTAGAGGAAAGGCCGTCATTATAATTCCAATTTCACTGGAAGAATAGCCTGATTTTGTAAGGAAAAAGGGCATGAGGAAAATCATCATGTACTGAGCTGTATAATTCAATAAACAACTAATATTGCTTGCTGCAAACATCCTGTTTTTAAAAAGTGTCAAGTCCAGCATAGGATGAGTGAATCTTTTTTCCCTTAATATAAAAAGCACAAAGGAAATAATAGAAAATAGAAGTAAAAATATAGATTTTTTTGAGCTCCATCCGTACTCCTGCCCTTTGCTCAAAAAAGTGAGTATTGAAAAAAGAAAGACAAAAGCCAAAAAAGCCCCTTCTATGTCAAAAGGTTCTTTTTTCTTTCTTTCAAACCGAGGGATTACTTTATTAGAAAGCAGCATCCCCAACAAGCCTATGGGGATATTTATTAAAAATATCGATCTATAGCCATAATAAGTTAATAAAAATCCTCCCAAGGAAGGTCCAATAGCTAAACCTACTGCTACGGACATTGCATTAAACCCCAGCGCCTTTCCCCTTTCGCTTTTAGGAAAAGTGTTTGTAATTATTGCAGGTGCAACCGCCATCATCATACCAGCTCCTGCTGCTTGAAGAGCTCTAAAAAATATGAGTACACCTATTTTATTTGCAAGTCCGCAAAACAGTGAAGAAGCTGTAAAAACACCCATCCCTGTTATGTATAAACTCTTATAACCCATAAGATCCCCTAATCTGCCAAAGGTTAAAAGTAAACTACTAAGAACTAATAAATAAGACATTGAAACCCAGCTCACTGTTGTCACAGGAGCGTTAAATACTTTCGAAAAAGTAGGCATCGCTACGTTTACTACACTCGCATCTATCGGTCCCAACATGCTTCCTATTAACACCGCAAAAAGAACTTTATACTTATTATCCATAATTTCAACCCCTTCGAGTGATTTATATGTGAAAAAGATATTTTTCTTATATTCGTAATATTCTTGATTTTTTATTATTTTCAGTATATATTTATATTATAAAAAATCATATTTTTATAATTTACTGTCAGCTTAATATATTAAAAGAAATAAATATGCTTAATAAATGTTATTTTTATTAAATGTCATCTATTAACCGATGATGTTTTTACACATTATAATTTTATAATATTTTATCTATGACAAGGAGGGTATTTATGAAAGTCCCAGAAAAAACCGATTTTACTCAGATATCTGAGTGCCCGTATTTAAAATGTGAAGAAACATGCTATGGCATAACATGCTATTGTTTATTAGGAGCTGAGGGTAAAAAAGAAGCTTGTTCTGCTGAAGTAAAAAAAGCATGTGAAGAAGAACATCAATACACCGTTTAATTTTTAGGTTTTCTACCTTTTTTTACTATAAATTTTATTTTTCCATTTTCCCCATATCGATGAACCCATGTGGGAATTTCTTCTACTTCTTTAATGTAAACTTTGTTGCTTTTTTTGTCTACTTCAATATTAACCCTTAACATCAATCCCTCATCGGTATAGGGAAATTTTTGTGCAGAAATAAAATTACCGAGCGAATAATGCACGTACTTTTTTTGATTCAAATTCTCATCTTTTATAAAAATCCATTCGCCCGACTGGACTACATGAGGATGACTGCCTATAACAATATCCGCACCTTCCTCAATTACTTTTTTTGACAATTCCCTTTGAAAGTCCGATGGTTTGCGCTGATACTCATTTCCAAAGTGAAAATAAACAACGAGGACATCTACTTCATTTTTTGCTTTTTTTATATCTTTCAAAACCTTTGCCTCATCAATTATATTTACTAAGTAGGATTTTTTTACGGGAATCCCATTGGTACCATATGTATACGCTAAAAACCCGATTTTAACACCTTTAACATTTAGGATTCTTAAAATATTTTCTTCTCCGCTCTTGTTGGTCCCAACGTTTACTAGTCCTCTTTCTTCTAAAACTTTTATCGTTCTTAAAACCCCTTCCTCTCCCCTATCCATAGAATGATTATTAGAGGTCACAATAATATCAAATCCTGTATTTTTTAAAGCATCGGCAATTTCATCAGGGGTATTAAAAAGGGGATACCCTGTAAATCTTTTTTCTTTCCCAGCAAGGGTTGTCTCTAAGTTTGCTATGGCTATATCCCCCGACATAATATCTTCCCTAACTTCATCGAAAAAATAATCAAAATTAAATTTATCGGCTTTATCTTCATATCCCGACCATATTTGAGAAGTATGCATCATTACGTCCCCTACAGCAACTAAAGAAATATCTACAATATTGGAAATTTTTTCTAATTCTTTTTCGTCTTTACTTTCGTGTTTACTAAAGTTACTTTTATCCTTTTCGTAAGTAGCGAACGCTGTTAGATCCTTTTTATACTGTAAAAACCCAAATAAAGAAAATAATAATAAAAATATCAAAAGGACTGAAAATACTCGTTTCATTCTATACCCTCTTTATTTTTTTATAGTAAATCTTCTCTTCCCATTTTCCTCAATTTTTCTACAACTTTTTTAACATCCTGAGCTTTCTTCTTTGGACAAACAAGTATTGCATCCTGAGTTTCTACAACTATCATGTCTTCCAAACCTACCGCTGCTACCATCCTGCCGTTAGAATATAATATGCTATTTTTTGTCTCAATTTCTACATGCTCTCCTCTTATTATATTGCCGTTTTCATCTGGAGGAATTACGCTTCCCAAGGAATCCCAACTTCCCACATCGCTCCAGCCAAAATCACAGGGAATAACCGCTACATCTAGAGCCCTTTCCATTATTCCGTAATCAATAGAAATGTCTGGTAGATCCTTATAAACCTTTTCCAATTCTTTAAATCCTTCATTTTTCCCTAAAACATCAATTATAGATTTTAGCTTATAATAAATCCTCGGTAAAAATCTCTCAAAATTTTTTAAAATAACTTCCGTTTTCCAAACAAACATACCGCTGTTCCAAAGGTAATCTCCACTTTCAATATACTGCTTTGCTTTTTGCACATCGGGCTTCTCTACAAATTCCTTTACCTCGTATGCTGTTTTTACTTCATCAACTTTTATTGTGTTTTCCTTATCGTATTTAATATAACCGTACCCGGTTGATGGGAATGTGGGGGTTATGCCCATAGTTATAAGCTTTTCGGTATTTTCCGCAATATTAAAAGCAGCATTTAAGACCCGTTGAAATTCGAAAGTATTTTTAATGTAATGGTCAGAAGGAAAAACTCCTATTACCGAATCTTTATCCCTTTTTTCAATTACCATTGAAGCGTATGCTATACAAGCCGCTGTATTTCTACCAAAGGGCTCTACTAATATGTTTTCATCAGGTATTTCTTTTAATATCACTTTTTTCAATGTGCTCTCTTGAGCTTTATTCGTAACAATAATTATTTGTTCAGGTGGCACCAAATCTAATATCCTTTTTATTGTATCATTTATCATTGTATCTTCACCAGTAATATTTAAAAATTGCTTAGGTGTTGAATTCCTGCTCAGCGGCCAGAACCTTGTTCCGCCACCTCCTGCCATTATCACTCCGTAACGTTTCATAAAATCCCCCCTCTATTATATAAACGTTAATATTATTTCCAATTCAAAATTATATTTACCTTCAACATAAATATATCATAAAATTAGAAAAAGGCGGTAATATTTTCCGCCTAATTGCTTTCTTCAAAAATTTTTTTAATATTTTCTTTAAACGGAGGATATATGATACCCTTTTCGGTTATGAAAGCCGTAATATTTTCATTGGGCGTTACATCAAAAGCAGGATTAAACACCTTTATCCCATCAGGAGCGGTCTTTTTCCCAAAACTTTGGGTAACCTCCAAGGGAGACCTTTCTTCTATAGGTATTTTTTCACCGCTTTCAGTGTTAAGATCAATAGTTGGAGTAGGAGCTGCTACATAAAATGGTATCCCAAAGTGCTTTGCAAGTATGGAAAGCCCTAAAGTGCCTATTTTATTTGCCGTATCTCCATTGGCAGCAACCCTGTCGCACCCGACGATTACCGCATTTACCCATCCTTTAGACATGACAAAAGCTGCCATATTGTCACATATTAAAGTGACATCAATTCCCGCCTCTTTTAGTTCCAATGCTGTCAATCTTGAACCCTGATTGACGGGTCTCGTCTCATTAGCATATACCTTTATTTTCCATCCCATTTCATGCGCAAGGTAAATAGGCGCAGTAGCTGTCCCGTATCTTGCGGTTGCAAGCTGTCCAGCATTGCAGTGTGTAATTATTCCATACCCATCTTTTAAAAGTTTTAAGCCGTTCTCTCCTATTTTCCTGCAAATTTCTTCGTCTTCCCTATGGATTTTTTCTGCTTCATCTTTCAATAGATTTTTTATCTCTTTTATTGGCTTACCCTTTAATTCTTGAATCTTATTCATCATTCTATTTAAAGCCCAAAATAAATTAACAGCAGTAGGTCGTGATGTAGCAAGGTAATCTGCCTTTTTTTTCATATAGTTATAAAAATTTTCAAAAGTATCTTCTGGAGCACTTTTTGCTGCAAAATAAAGAGCATAGGCTGCCGCAATGCCTATTAAAGGAGCACCTCTTACCTCTAAAGTTCTAATACTTTCCCAAATTTCTTCTGGTGTTTCTTTTTTATTATAAACTATTTCATTGGGTAAGAGCCGTTGATCCAATAAAAATAATTTTTCACCATCCCATTTTAATGATAAAAGTCCTTCTTTTGGCATAAAAATTCCCCCGACATGTATATTTTTAAATATTTTACCATGTCGAGGGAAGGTTAAACAAGTTTTACGCAGTCTTTATTTTCATTTTTGACGCTAATTTATCTACAATTAATGCGATAGCATTATCTCCAGAAACGTTGCAGGCTGTTCCGAAGCTGTCCTGAGTTAAATAAAGGGCTATCATCAAGGCAAGCTGCGCTTCTCCAAAACCGAGCATGCTCTGTAAAATACCGAGAGCTGCCATTACAGCACCCCCGGGAACACCCGGAGCTGCCACCATCGTCACGCCAAGCATCAAAATAAAACCTGCCATTTTACCAAAGGTTACAGGCATACCTGAAAGCATCATCACTGCTATTGAACAGGTAGTTAGAGTAATGGTACTGCCAGAAAGATGAATAGTAGCACAAAGGGGAACTACAAATTCTCTTATTCCTTCGGAAACACCGTTATTCTTTGCGCATTCAAGGTTTACAGGTATTGTTGCCGCTGAGGATTGCGTTCCAATGGCTGTTAAATACCCCGGTATCTGATTTTTTAAAGCCATTATCATGCTCTTTCCGCTGTAAAGGCTTGCTACGAAGAACTGGAAAAGAATTATTGTAAGGTGCATGGCGATAATTAATACAAATACCTTTCCAAATACGCTTAAAATCCTTGCAACCTCGCCTGCATGGGTCATATTTGCAAAAATCCCCGCGATATGAACAGGAAGCAGTGGAATTATTAGCTTTTCAATTACCATCTGAATAATTTTTTGGAACTCAGAAATCACATTGTATAGATTCTTTTCTCTTAAAGAAGCCATTCCTATACCTAAAATAAATGCTATTACAAGAGCGGACATAACACCAAATAGCGGCGGAATGTCAATAGTAAAGAAAGGCTTCAAAAGTTTTTCCTCAGGATTTGTAGCTGCAAAGGATGAAGAATAATGAATAAACTTAGGTAAAACAGTAGTTGAAACGGTATAAGCAAAAAATCCTGAAATTAAGGTGGAGATATATGCAATTATTGTAGTAATAGCAAGGAGTTTTCCAGCTCCCGTTCCAAGTTCAGCGATTCCGGGTGCAACAAATCCAACAATAATAAGAGGTATCGCAAAGCTCAAAAAGTTTCCAAAGATTGAGTTAAAAGTCGCAAAAACCCTAACTATAGGCGCCGGCAAAAATGCACCTATCAAAATACCAAGAATGATCGCAGCTATCAATCTTGGCAAAAGCCCCAAATTAAAGCTCTTCATCCGGTAACCTCCCCCAAAATACTTAATCATAAATCAAACAAAAACCATATAATAATTATTTTTAATGAACCTCAATGGAATATTTATTTTCTTCCAAAATCCTCTTTAAATTGTTCACATGTTCTTCATCTGCTGTTTCGAGTTCCAGCTCCACCTTTGCATATCCTATGAGAACGTTCTTTGAAGACCTGTGGTGCGTTACAGATAATACATTTGCTCCTGTCTCAGCAATTAATCCTAAAAGTTTCGACAATGTTCCTGGCCTATCCGGTATAAAGGTATCAATAAATACCTTTCTACCACCTTTAACAAGACCTTTATCTATTACCCTTGCCAGAATGTTTACATCTATATTCCCACCGCTTACAACAGCTACTATTTTTTTGCTCTTTAACGAATTCAACCTGTTTAATATAGCTGCAACAGGAACAGCTCCTGCACCTTCAGAAACCACCTTTGCCCTTTCAAGGAGCAATAATATGGCATTTGCAATTTCATCCTCATCTACCGTTACTATTTCATCTACATATTTTTGAATAATGCTGAAGGTTAAATCCCCTGGAGTTTTAACCGCTATACCATCAGCTATGGTAGGCGCTCCTTCAACAGTAGTAATTTTATTTTTTGTTATTGACTCGGCCATAGAAGGCACATTTTTAGTTTGAACACCTATTACTTTTGTCTTAGGATTAATATTTTTTACTGCTATTGAAATTCCTGAAATAAGGCCTCCACCACCTATAGGTACTACAATTGCATCTGCATCGTATAAATCTTCCATTATTTCAAGTCCAATTGTCCCCTGCCCTGCTATGACGTAAGGATCATTAAAAGGGTGAATAAAGGTAGCTCCAGTTTCAGCCTGAATTTCCTTTGCTTTAGCATAAGCTTCATCGTAAATATTGCCGTGAAGAACTACTTCAGCACCGTAGCTTTTTGTTGCTGAAACCTTAGATAAGGGTGCATGTTTTGGCATGACTATAGTTGATTTTATACCGTAAAGAGTGGCACTCAGTGCGACGCCCTGGGCGTGATTGCCTGCAGATGAAGCTATCACACCCTTTTGTTTTTCTTCAGGTGAAAGATGTGCAATTTTATTATAGGCACCCCTTATTTTAAAAGAGCCCGTTTTCTGCAGGTTTTCCATTTTCAAGTATACAGTATTCCCTGACATTTCGCTTAGTGTGGTGTTGTGTACGAGGCCTGTTTTATATGCTACATTCTTTACTAAAGCCCGGGCATCCTGGATCTCTCTAAGTGATATCTCCATTTTTTTCACTCCTAAGGCTTAATTGGTATTGCAATTTACTTATGGGCAATTACTTCGATCTCAATTAATGCTCCTTTTGGAAGTTTGCTTACTTCTATTGTGGATCTTGCAGGAGGATTTTCTGGGAAATATTTTCCGTATATTTCATTAACCTTTGCAAAATTATTAATATCTGTAATGAAAATTGTTGATTTTACAACATTCGAAAAATCCATACCAGCGGCTGCAAGGATGTTTTTGATGTTTTCCATAACCCTTGTTGCTTGTGCCTCGATCCCTCCTTCCACTAACTCTCCTGTTGCAGGGTCCAGTGCAATCTGACCGGAAGCAAAAAGCATATCACCAATCATTACAGCTTGAGAATAAGGTCCAATTGCTTTTGGCGCTTGTTCTGTTTTAATTATCCTTTTTTCCATTAAAAACACTCCCTTTCATTAATTTTTATTTTTTTATTTAAAAAATTTTTTATTCAAGCTTATTCAAATACCTGTATATGGTATTTTCTGAGGTCTTCAAATTCTTAGCCACTTCGGTTACTGCGCCCTTTATTAGAAACACTCCTTTTTCATTAAGTTTTTGAACTATTCTCATCTTTTCTTCCGGCGACATCCTTTCTGGAGGAATATCAACTTCTGAAATGGCATTTTTAATCATGGTCTGCATTAAATCTTCCAAAGAAACCGTCAAGTACTCGGATATTTCTATGCCATTTTTAACCTTTTTACGTTTTTTCTTTTTTTCAGCTTCATTATCGTTTTTATTTTCGTCTTTTCCATTGTCCATTATAAAGCTATTTAAAAATTCTCTTGCGTTCAAAGCCTCCGTTAGATCCACATTTATACATAGCATACCAATCAATTTCCCATCTGGATCTTTTATAAAAAATGTTGAAGACCGAAGGATTTTCCCATCCACAGTCTTAGCAGAATAATTCAACAAATAGTCTTTAGTCAAGTATTCCTTATCATTTATCAATTTTATTCCGAGGTCGGTCAAAGGCCCACCGACTTTCCTTCCGCTTATATGAGAATTTTTTATAGCTATAATCGAAGATTCTACATTTGTAATATCGTGTAATACAACTTCGCAAAAAGGACCTACAATACCTGCAATAAAATCTACCAATGGTATATAAGATTTTAATATTTCATTACTTGCCAAGATCATTACCCCCTTTAATAATTAATTCTACATATATATAAAAATTCCTTCTTTTTATAAAAAAAATTTTTTATGTGATTAATTTTTTATTACTTTCTAATTTTTACTAATCCTAATTAAATAACCATTTGAATAAAATAAACCCCTTAAAAGCTCAATAAAACTTTTAAGGGGCTTTCATCATTAATTAAATTTTATTGCTTGAGCCAAGGACATTTCTAATCTTATGCTTCACCATTTCTTTAATGGCTTCCCTTGCAGCTCCTAAATATTTTCGTGGATCAAATTCTGCAGGGTTTTCTGCTAAGTATTTTCTAATCGTAGCAGTCATTGCAAGCCTTAAATCCGTATCTATATTTATCTTACAAATTCCAAGGCTTGCAGCTTTTCTAAGCATATCCTCGGGAACACCTTTTGCTCCAGGTATATTACCCCCATACTTATTGCAAAGTTCCACAAATTCCGGAAGTACGGTAGACGCACCGTGAAGAACCAACGGAAAACCAGGAAGCCTTTTCATTATTTCTTCTAACCTTTTAAAATCAAGGTAGGGCTCACCCTTAAATTTATATGCACCATGGCTTGTCCCTATAGCAATTGCCAAAGAATCTACTCCTGTTCTCTCAACAAATTCTAAAGCCTGATCTGGGTCAGTAAATGTAGCTTCCCTATCACTCACGTCAATATTTTCCTCAACCCCACCAATCCTTCCTAATTCACCTTCTACAACTACTCCTCTTTCATGCGCGTATTCTACTACCCGTTTTGTAAGTTTAACATTTTCTTCGAAGGGTAATTTTGAACCGTCAATCATGACCGAAGTAAATCCATCATCAATACAAGCCTTACAGATTTCAAAGCTTTCCCCGTGATCAAGGTGTAATACCACGGGCAATCCTGTATCCTCAACTGCTGCCTCTACCAATTTTTTTAAATAAACAGGTTTGGCATACTTTCTTGCTCCTGCCGACACTTGTAAAATTAGGGGAGAATTTTCTTCTTTTGCTGCCTCAACAATACCCTGAATGATTTCCATATTATTTACATTAAAGGCACCTATTGCATAACCACCTTCATAAGCTTTTTTAAATAGTTCTTTTGAAGTAATAAGCGGCATTCTTTACCCTCCAATACAATTTTTGTTTAAAAGTTATTTCTTAAAAAATTATATAACAGATTCATAAAAATGTGTATTATTTTTTTAATTATTATGTGAATTAATTCTATCCAAAATGCTATAATTATTGTATAAAAACTAATTATGTTAAGGGAGGGCCTGTTTTGGCTTCAAACCTTTTAAAAGAAAATGAATTTAAAACAACAAGATGTATATTAGCAGGAATAATTAAAAACGAGCAAGATGAAGAAAGCCTTGAAGAGTTAGAACTCCTTGCTAAAACAGCTGGTGCAGAAGTTGTAGCAAAAGCTACTCAGAAAAAAGCTTCTATAGATCCTGCATATTACATTGGAAAAGGTAAGGCTCATGAAATTGCTGAAGTTGCTAAAACTCTTGAAGTAAATGCAGTAATTTTCGATGATGATTTAACACCCGTGCAGGTGAGAAATTTAGAAAATTTACTGGAGCTTCAAATTATTGATAGAACAACCCTTATTTTAGATATATTTGCCCAGCGGGCAAAATCAAGAGAAGGAAAAATACAGGTAGAACTCGCTCAACTTCAGCATTTGCTGCCACGGTTAACTGGCAAAGGCATAGAACTTTCGAGATTTGGCGGCGGAATAGGGACCCGCGGCCCCGGCGAAACCAAACTTGAAACCGATAAAAGGCATATTAAAAGAAGAATTGTTCATTTAAAAAAAGAGCTTGAAAAAATTCAAAAAAGTAGAAGCCTTATTAGAAAAGCAAGAAAATTCCCGGTTATTTGCCTTGTAGGCTACACCAATGCAGGTAAATCTACCCTCATGAACACCCTAACCAAAGCAAATGTTTCAAATAAAGATAGATTATTTGATACTTTGGATACCACAACAAGGCTGCTTTTGCTCCCCGATGGAAGAAAAGCCCTTTTATCTGATACAGTAGGATTTATAAGAAAGCTCCCTCATGAAATTGTTGAAGCTTTCAAGGCTACTTTGGAAGAAGTAAGAGACGCGGACTTATTGCTAATCGTAGCAGATTACTCCAGTAAAAATTTTGAAACGGAAATTGAAACGGTTTTTAAAGTGTTAAAGGAAATCGGTGCGGAATCAAAACCAAAAGTTTTAGCCTTAAATAAGGGGGACAAATTCCCTATTATCCCCGTTAATGCTTTAAACTTCGAAAATGCCGTGGAAATTTCTGCACTTTATAATAGAAATTTAGATAAATTATTGTTAAAAATTTGCGAAGTTCTTCCAAAAACAAGGAAAAGAGTAGAATTTCTTGTCCCTTACGATAAATTATCTATTATTGACACTATTTTTGAAAACGGTTTAATATTTTCTAAAGAATATCTGGAAAACGGCATAAAAATTTCCGGAGAAATTGAAGAATCAATAATATCAAAATATGAGGATTATTTAATGGGAGAGTAATCCTCTTTTTTTATTTTAAAATTTTTTTTACTTACCCTTGATGTTATCTACTTTTTTGTTTTATACTTTAATATAATAAATTGAATTTCAATTAAATTTCTTCCCAAAGCTTTTTTATTTTACGGAGGTGTTATCATAAATTATGGACATACTTATAACCCTTGACACCATTAAAAACTATAATGAAAACAAAGTAATAAAGCTCCCCCCCGGTTCCCTTGTCACAAAGGAGGCCCGCGTTTATGCTGCAGCTCATGGTATAAAAATTTATATTGGTGATATCCTTTTAGAAGATTCAACCCCTCTTAATACTCCACCATCACAAAAAGCAGTAATATCCGTTATAGGGGAAGATAGAGTCGGAATAATTGCAGGTATTTCCGATGTATTGGCAACAAACAATATAAACATCCTTGACATAACTCAGACATCTATAGAAGGGCTTTTCACAATGATAATGGTTGTTGACATTTCAAAAAGCAAAGTGAGCTTTGAGGAGCTCAAAAAATTGCTTTCTGAGCGTGGAAATTCCCTTTCCGTCAGGGTAGATGCCCAAAGAGAAGAGGTTTTTAGATATATGCACAGAATATAGGAGGAATACATATGAGCTTTACAAGAGATGAAATAATAGAAACAATCAGAATGGTGCAAGCAGAAAATTTGGACATCAGGACAATAACCATGGGAATTAGCCTTAGGGACTGCTGCAGTTCTGATATCAATAAAATTGCCGATAAAATATATGATAAAATTATTCATACCGCTGAAAAACTGGTACCGGTTGCAAGGGAATTGGAAGCGGAATTCGGAATCCCAATTGTCAATAAGCGTATTTCGGTTACACCTATTTCTATCATAGCCGAGTCGTGTCCAGAAAAAGATCTTACACCAATAGCTAAAGCTATGGATAAAGCTGCGAAAGAATTGGGCATTGATTTTATAGGTGGTTTTTCCGCTTTAGTTCATAAAGGTTTTACAAAAGGAGATATAAATCTTTTAAACTCCATACCTGAAGCGCTCTCCTCTACAGAAAGGGTCTGTTCTTCCGTAAATGTAGCCTCAAGCAGGGCAGGCATAAATATGGATGCGGTGCTTGCAATGGGGCATATTATTAAAAAAACCGCTGAATTAACAGCTGAAAGGGACGGGATAGGATGCGCAAAGCTCGTGGTTTTTGCCAATGCCGTTGAAGACAATCCTTTTATGGCAGGTGCTTTTCACGGCATTGGTGAGCCTGAAACTTCCATAAACATAGGAATAAGCGGCCCCGGAGTAGTAAATTCTGTCTTACGGCGCATGAGCGAAAATGCTGATTTTGGCGAGATTGCCGAAGCAATTAAAAGAACTGCATTTAAAATCACCCGTGCAGGTGAACTAATTGGTCGCGAAGCGGCAAAAAGGTTAGGAGTGACCTTAGGAATAATAGACCTTTCTCTTGCTCCAACCCCTGCAGTTGGCGATAGTATTGCCAACATCCTTGAAGCAATGGGTTTAGAACGATGTGGCGCACCGGGTACTACAGCTGCACTGGCACTTCTGAATGATGCTGTTAAAAAAGGTGGTGCAATGGCAGCATCCTATGTAGGAGGGCTTTCAGGAGCTTTTATACCCGTAAGCGAGGACGCTGGAATGATAAAGGCAGTCGAGGAAGGCGCATTAACCCTTGAAAAACTTGAAGCAATGACATCGGTTTGCTCCGTAGGACTTGATATGATTGCAATCCCCGGCGATACCTCCTGCGAAACCATTGCAGCAATAATAGCCGACGAAATGGCAATTGGAGTAATAAACAAAAAGACTACCGCCGTCCGCATCATCCCCGCTCCTGGCAAAAAAGCTGGAGATTGGGTAGAATTCGGAGGTCTTTTGGGGAGGGCACCTATAATGCCCGTAAGTAATTTCCATTCTTCAGCTTTTGTAAGACGCGGAGGTAGAATCCCCCCACCCATTCAGAGTCTCATAAATTAGCAAAAAGCCAAAATTATATTCTTAAAATACAATACTAAATAAATCAGAAAATCCCGCTAATTTTGCGGGATTTTTTATTTTTCCCTTAAAAATCAAGGTACAAAAAATCAATGGTAATCCTCTTTTTATTTGCTTCAGGCTTTTTAATTTCTCCGCAGCATCCAGGACTGCAACAGCAACCGGTATTTTTAAATTCCTTACTCATAATTTTCCCACCCCAATTAATTTTTTTCTACATAATATAGACGCGAAAAATAAAAAAAGGATGCAGATTCGCATCCTTTTTCAACAAAATTTACATCCATTTCTTTATAATTATAATCTATAACATTTCCAAAACAGTCAAATTCTATCTGACAGCATTCCATAACCATTTCCTTAAGCTTTTTCCTTGCTCTTTGTGCACGCGACTTCATGCACGACAAAGAAACCACTGATTTTTCTCCCGCTTCTTCTTGTGTAAGCCCCTGTAATTCGGTCAAAACAATCGCGTTTTTATACTTTTCCGGTAAAGAGTTTATCATCGCCTTAATACATAAAGCAATTCCCCTATTATGAGCAAAATCATTATCCAATTCATTAGGAAAAACTACCAACGAATCTTCCTTCAGTATTTCAAGCCTTTTACGTTTTCTATAAAAATCTTTTACGGAGTTTCGAACAATGGTAAATGCTCAGGCATTGAGCTTCTTTTCATTTTTCAAATTACCTATGTTTTCATAAATTTTTATATAAACCTCCTGTAGTATATCTTCAACATCTGTAGTATATCTTCAACATCATCCCGATTAGAAATTCTTTTTCTTAAATAATTTTTAATCTGCATGCTTAGTTTTCCCCAAATATCATCAAAGTGTTTATTCAAGATTATCACCATAATGAAAATTATTTTTTAAAAATAAATAAGTATTCATGAGCAATTAAAAAAAAATTATACTTTAAACTTTTATTCTTCCAATATCCCGTAGAACTGCAATTATGCTGTTCTTTGATAATTATCTCTTTGAGCTTAAAGCCGGCATTTTCAAAGATTTTCATTACATTAAACCCTAAAGGAATAATATGACCTTTTCTTCTTGTATCGCCAATAAGTATGGCACAATATTTTCCTTTTTTCAATACACGATAACATTCTTTTGCTACTTTTTCCATTTCTATTAGATATCGCTTTATATCATATAAAGACAAATCCCCTTCAATATCATCACTATATTTAATTATGTTGCTATAGGGTGGATGAGTGCAAATAAGGTCAATAGCTTCATCATCAATAAAATCTAAGTTTCTAGCATCTCCTACCTTAACCATAATATTGGTAGAAGAGTTAAATTTAAAGTCAATATTTTTCAATGTTATTTTAACCGCATCGGGGTTTATGTCTACTCCTATAGCATTTCTATTTAGTAATTTTGCTTCTACCATCGTAGTTCCACTTCCTACAAATTGATCTAATATCAAATCGCCTTCTTTAGAATACCTCAATATTATGTTTCTCGGAACATAAGGTGACCAGTTTCCTCTATATTTCCCTGAATGATTGGCCCAATTACCTCTATCAGGAAAACTCCATACTGTAGTAATTTCAAGCTCAAAATCCTGCGGCTCATAAGTTATTATTTCTCCTTTTTTATTATCTTTTTTAACTTTTAAATTAAAATTTATTTCTTCTGGCATCTCTTATAACCTCTGTTTTAATAATTCTTCTAAAATTCCTTTTTCTATCATGTTTAAATTTAAAAGATAATCTATTTTATTAAATGCTTCTCTTAATGGTCTTTCAGCAGTATGCCATCCTTGTCCATCAGTTATCCAAATAAACCCGTGCTGTGGAGTTTTACTTTTTATAAAATTAAAAAGGTTTGTAAACTCTCCTGCTACTGCTTTTAACTTTGAACCTCCTCCACCATAAAAATTTGTCTCTATTAAATATAGTTTATATCTCGTATCGATTGCAAAATCAAAAGTACGTTCAGATTTATCAACAACAACTTCATAACCAAAATTTTCTTTAATTTTTTCAGCATTAGCTTGAGATAAATACCTATATCCTTGATTAATACAAATTTTTTTTATAAATAATTCTGTAATAGCCTCCATTACATCTCCACTTCTATTTTTCCTAGCATTTGTATCAAGCCCTACTTCAATACCAATAACATAATCGACTATATTTTTTACGTTCTTTTTTTTAAAGATGTCAAGTAATCCTACTTTACTAGCAAATTCAGCAATTAATTTTATTTCTTCATCTGTGTATGATTTTTTCTTTTTAAAACTATATTCTTTATAATTAAAAACATTTTCTTCATTAGGATCTAATATTTTTATATTCTCTTCCCTCAGGGCAATTAATACAGGGATTATTTCTACAATTTCTGGATACATTTTTACTAAATTTTTAAATTCATCAACAATCTGTTCTTTCCCAATTAAATAATTTAAAATATTTAATGTCACTTCTATTTTACTAACTCTTTTTATTATTTTATCCCAAGCCACAAAATAATCCCAAGTTCTAATTGTTTGTTTAAAATTATTTATTAGATAATAAAATACTTCCTCTTCATTACGGCATCCTATTTTATCGTAAAAAATATTATTAAACTTCATTTTATTCCCCTCTAATCAATGGAGTAATTAGTAACCAAGATTTCACTTATTTGCCCTCTTTTTTTACCGTTTGAATTTATCGAACGTTTTGCCATTATTTTATGGATATAAAATTCTTTATATAATTCATCAAAAAAATTATCTTCAGGATCTTCGTTTTTAGGATCTGAATTGCTCAACATAAGTTTTGCTCCTAAATTATTAGCTTCCTTAAAAAATTTAGCCAGTTCAATTTGATCCTCATCGTTAAAATCAAATTTATTATATGATGTAAAATTGGATGTTTGATTTAAGGGCCTATATGGCGGGTCAAAGTATACGAAACTACTACTATCAATGTAATTTATACTTTCTTTATAATCAGAATTAAAAATATTTACTTTTTGTAAAAGATAATTTAGTAAATAAAGATTCTTTTCATTACATATTGTAGGATTTTTATAATCCCCATAGGGAACATTAAAAAATCCTTTAGTATTTACGCGATATAAGCCGTTATAACATGTCTTATTCAAAAAAATAAAATACGCAGCTTTTTTAATTTTTGTAAATTGGTCATATATTGTGATTGAATTGTATTCATCTCTTACTTCATAATACATTTGCTTTCTTGATTCTTTATCATATTGCAAATATTTCTGTTCAATGCCTCTAAGTTCTTTAATTAACGATTCCACATTTTCTTTAATAACAACATAAGCATTTATCAATTCTGAATTAATATCAAAGGCAAAAACTTCATTAATATTGTAATTTTGCAAAATATCAAGCAAAACTGCTCCGCCACCTAAAAAAGGTTCTATATATCTTTTTATCTTCCCACTCTTAAGTTCCTTAGGATAATAGTTTTTAAAAATTTCAAGGAGCTGTCCTTTGCCGCCTGCCCATTTTACAAAAGGTTTTGCTTCAAATTTTTCCGTTAAATAGGGTTTATTTATTGCTAACATAAAATTTTGCTCCCTTCATATTAGACCTACTAAATATTGTAACTGATTTAAGTTGTTTAATCAACTTTTAAAAAATTATATGAGCTTTTTGCTTTGTAGCATTTTTTTAATTTTTATCACTTATTTATTGCAATATTTTCCCTCTATTGAAATAACAAAAAGAATTTTTTGAAGCCAAGATGCAACCTGTTTTTTATTTCCATATTTTTCTAACCAAAAAAGGCAATACTAAACTAAACCACTGTTTTGTGGCTTCTTTTGATATTCTTTTTATTGCTTTTTATAGTCATAATTGCTTATTTTATGCGGCATCCGGCTCCTTTTTTCTTTGAACCGGCTTTA
>Ga0207432_10125_pt1 | contig 27612 bp, 23 predicted proteins | sample YelNatsi2bottle7_FD_187543 | JGI IMG/M metagenome (GOLD analysis project Ga0207432, IMG submission 187543) | Hot spring thermophilic microbial communities from Obsidian Pool, Yellowstone National Park, USA - site 2 bottle 7 (SPAdes) (version 2) | ecosystem: Environmental > Aquatic > Thermal... | reverse complement strand
TAAAGCCGGTTCAAAGAAAAAAGGAGCCGGATGCCGCATAAAATAAGCAATTATGACTATAAAAAGCAATAAAAAGAATATCAAAAGAAGCCACAAAACAGTGGTTTAGTTTAGTATTGCCTTTTTTAGTTAGAAAAATATGGAAATAAAAAACAGGTTGCATCTTGGCTTCAAAAAATTCTTTTTGTTATTTCAATAGAGGGAAAATATTGCAATAAATAAGTGATAAAAATTAAAAAAATGCTACAAAGCAAAAAGCTCAAAATAAAAATGCCCTTGACTAAATAGAAAAATTTTGTATATAATAATTTAAGAAAGGGCCTTGTATGCAAAGAACATACAGGGTCCTTTTATGTGCTTTAAAATTTAAAAAATTAATGAGTGGAGGTGGACCATGACCAGGATAGCGGGTATTGCGGAAAAGGTAGAAAAAAGAACCGGTATCAGGACAACAGAGAAAGATATAGAGAACATTATTTCATGCTTGCTAAAGGGTAGAGAGGGGTCGCACTTCTGGGAAGTGGTTTATCTTGCGCAAAAACCCTTCAATATGGTGGCAGAAACCGTTGGGGTGCTTAAGGAAGAGGGATTAGTGGAAAATAGCGAGAATGGGATGATAAGGTTTACCTCCGCAGGCCAGGAATTTGTAAAAAATGAAAAGATTTACCCCAAAAGGCATTATGCCTGTCCACACTGTGAAAGGAGAGGACTTGACCTCAGAGAATTTGATGATTTAATCAAAAGATTTGAAAATGAAACTGAGGACAGGCCAAAAGCAATTTTGGATTATGACCAGGGCTACGTGACATCAAGGACGGTTTTCGGGCGGATCGCCCTTATGGCGGAAAGAGGAGATCTGGAAGGTAAGAGGCTTCTTGTGCTGGGCGACGATGATTTGGTGAGCCTTGCGGCAGGTATGTCTGGACTTCCGGAGGAAGTAGTAGTTCTTGAAATAGATGATAGGTTGGTAAATTACATCAATAAAAAAGCAAAAGAGCTTAATCTTCCTGTAAAGGCTTTTAAATACGATTTTAGAGAAAGCCTTCCGGAGGAGTTTGTCGGGGCTTTTGACACTTTTACTACTGATCCACCCGAAACAATAGAAGCCTTAGAACTTGTGATGAAGAGGGGTCTTGCAAGCTTAAAAGGTGAAGGATGTGCAGGATATTTTGGACTTACTAAAGCAGAGTCTTCTATGAAAAAATGGAATGAATTTCAGAGGATGTTGTTGAATAAATTTGAGGTGGCTATAACTGATATAATAGAAGACTTTAATCACTATGTCAATTGGGACTACCTTTTGGAAAGCATAAGGGATGATTACTCTTTTGTACAGGTAGAGCCGAGGTTAAATTGGTACCGTTCCTCTATGTACAGGATTGAGACTGTAAGCGGTTTTGCTGGTGTTGATAATAAACCGCAGGACTGTGAGCTTTATGTTGACAATGAAGCTTTGATTTATAAGCCTGTTTCATTGACAAAATGACAAAATTAATGTATATTATTTTATAAATTTTATATCAAGAAATACGATGACGGGGAAAGTAGTAAGCACTTTTGCCCTAAGCGAGCCGGGGGTTGGTGAAAGCCCGGTGGGTGAAGGCTTATCGAAAATCACCCCTGAGTTTTGGCCCGAAATAAAGTAGGCGCCAGCGGCAAAAGCCGTTACCTTAAAAGAGTCCAAATTAGGGTGGTACCGCGGAATAAACCCGCCCCTTCCATTCTCAAAAAAGGGGCGGGTTTAATTTTTTAAACGAAAAGGGAGGTAAAAAAAAGAGGATGTTCAAAAAAGTAGAACCAACGATGAACTTTGTACCCATAGAAGAAAAAATCCTCGAATTTTGGAAGAAAAACGATATATTTAAAAAGAGCATTGAACAGAGAAAGGATGCGCCCAATTACGTTTTCTACGAAGGTCCACCTACTGCAAACGGAAAACCCCATGCAGGCCATGTGCTGACAAGGGTAATAAAAGACCTGATTCCAAGGTATAAGACCATGCTCGGCTACAGGGTCGACAGGAAAGCAGGTTGGGATACCCACGGTCTCCCCGTTGAATTAGAAGTAGAAAAGCAGCTCGGTATCAGCGGTAAGCCTCAAATCGAAGAATACGGGGTAGAAGAGTTTATCAAAAAATGCAAGGAAAGCGTATTTACCTATGAGCAGGAATGGCGCAGGATGACCGAAAGGGTAGGTTTTTGGATCGATTTGGATAATCCTTACGTCACCTACCACAATTCTTACATCGAATCGGTATGGTGGGCATTAAAGAAATTCTGGGAAAAGGGACTTTTGTACAAAGGCCATAAGGTTGTACCTTACTGTCCACGCTGCGGCACATCCCTTTCAAGCCATGAGGTAGCTCAGGGATACGAAGAGGTCGAAGATCCATCGGTATTTGTAAAATTTAAATTACTCGATGAAGAAAACACCTACTTTTTGGTATGGACCACAACCCCCTGGACCCTTCCTTCAAACGTTGCCCTTGCGGTAAAGGACGACTACACTTATGTAAAGGTAAAGCATGGGGAAGACTTCCTGATTTTAGCAGAAGCAAGGCTTTCAGTGCTTGATGGTGAATACGAAGTTGTTGAAAAATTCCCCGGTGAAAAATTGGCTGGGAAGAAATACGAACCTATATTCCCCTTCTTTGAAAAAGAAAGGGATAGGGCTTTCTACGTCGTTCTTGGAGATTTCGTAACCCTTGATGAAGGTACCGGAATAGTTCATATGGCTCCTGCTTTTGGTGAAGACGACTACAAAATGGGACAAAAGTACGGCCTTCCGGTACTGCAGCCTGTAGATGCTCAAGGAAGGTTTACTAAGGAAGTAGCTCCCTGGGAAGGCATGTTTGTAAAAGATGCTGACAAAAGCATAATTAAGGACCTGAAGGCAAGGGGAGTGCTTTATAAAGCGGAGAAATACTTACACACCTATCCCTTCTGCTGGAGGTGCGATACACCCCTTTTATACTACGCAAGGAGCAGCTGGTTTATAAAGACAACGGCTATAAGGGAAAGGCTTTTGGAATTAAACCAAAAAATCGGCTGGCATCCGGAACACATTAGAGATGGACGATTCGGGAACTTCCTCGAAAACGTCATAGACTGGTGCTTGAGTCGCGAAAGGTACTGGGGAACGCCTTTAAATATTTGGATATGCCAGGAATGCGGCTACGAACATGCGGTAGGAAGTATTGAAGAGTTAAAAGGGATGAGCAAGGTTCCCTTTGAGGATATTGAGCTCCACAAGCCCTATGTGGATGAGGTTATCCTTACATGCCCGAAGTGCGGAAAGGATATGAGGAGGGTACCGGAAGTTATAGACTGCTGGTTTGATTCCGGCTCCATGCCCTTTGCTCAATTCCACTACCCCTTTGAAAACAAAGAGGTTTTTGAAAGTCATTTCCCTGCAGATTTTATAGCGGAGGCCATTGACCAGACGAGGGGATGGTTCTACAGCTTATTTGTCATTTCCACCCTGCTTTTTGACCAATCGTCTTATAAAAACGTGCTTGTAATGGGCCATGTCCTTGACCAGTACGGACAAAAGATGAGCAAGCACAAAGGGAATGTGCTCGACCCGTGGGAAGTGCTCAACAACCAAGGCGCTGATGCCATGCGCTGGTACTTATACGTGTCAAGCCCGCCGTGGGCACCGAGCAGGTTCTACAAAGAAGCGGTCAGCGAAGCACAAAGAAAGTTTTTAGGTACGCTCTGGAACGTCTATTCCTTCTTTGTGCTTTACGCTAATATAGATAATTTTGATCCCAAAAATTACAATATCGACCCAAAAGACCGCCCGGAGATGGACCGCTGGCTTTTATCTAAGGTAAACAGCACCAACAAGAAAGTAAGGGAAGAACTTGAAAGGTTTGACATTACCGCTGCTGCAAGAGCCTTGGAGGAGTTGGTGGATGATATAAGCAACTGGTATGTAAGAAGAAATAGAGAAAGGTTCTGGAAGTCCGAGATGGACGATGACAAGATTTCAGCATACCTCACACTTTACGAAGCCTTAGTAGACTTTATCAAAATGGCAGCACCGTTTGTACCCTTCATTACCGAAGAAATTTACCAGAACCTTGTAAGAGAGGTTTACCCAGAAGCTCCGGAAAGCATTCATCTCACCTGTTATCCTGAGGTAAAGGAAGAGCTCATAGATGCCGTTTTGGAACACAAGATGGAGCTTGCCAGAAGGATAGTTGAGCTCGGCAGGGCTGCAAGAAATAAGGCAAAGATTAAAAACAGGCAGCCGCTTTCCAAGATGATGGTGCAGCTTAGAAACGCCCAGGATGAGGCTTTAATAAGGGATTTGACGGACATCATTAAGGATGAGCTAAATATAAAACAAATCGAGTATATAGATGTGGCGGAAGAATACTTTACCTATATGTTAAAGCCCAGATTCGACCTTTTAGGACCAAAATACGGCAAATTAATGCCCAAAATTGCAAAGGAAATAGCATCAGCAAACGCTTCGGCCCTCATCCGCGAGGCAAGAGAAAAGGGCGAGGTAAAGATAAATGTAGAGGGGCAGGAAATTGTTATTAAAGAGGAAGAATTGGATATCAGGGCAGAAGACAAAGCGGGATACTGCACCGAGGGCGAAGCGGGATATTATGTTGTATTGGATACCAATATAACCGAAGAACTTTTGCTTGAAGGAATTGCAAGGGAACTTACCAGCAAAATTCAAAACATGAGGAAGGAAGCAGGCTTTGAGGTTGAAGATAAAATTTTTGCATACTATACTTCAAGCTCAAAAGAAGTAAACGAAGCCGTAAAAGCCTTCGGAGAGAGTATCAAAGAGGATACATTGGCTTTGATTTTATCCAATGAGCAGATGCCACCTGATGTTTACCTTAAAGAATGGGATGTAAACGGCTACAGCGTTTTATTGGGAATAAAAAAGGCGTAATATAATTTTTCTAATTTAATAGCCCGGAAATTTTTTTCCGGGCAGTTTGGTTTTTTAAGGGGAGATAAAAGTGCGTTATGTTTTTACCGATGTTAAACCTTTCAATCTTGAAGCAATGTTAGAAGGGGGACAGGCGTTCCGATGGGAAAGAGAAGGCAAAGGTTACAGGGGTGTTGTAAAAGGACGAGTAATTTCAGTAAGCTATGACAAAGATACGCTTATGGTGGATATTAGCGAAGGCAATAATACGAAAGAGGAAGATATAAAATTTATCAGGGATTATTTCGACCTCGATAGGGATTATGAAAAAATAGAAGAAGATATAAAAACGCAATTCCCCGAGCTTGAAAAAGTTATTGTCATGGCGAGCGGAAACCGAATTCTGCATCAGGACCCGTGGGAAACTTTGGTATCTTTCATTATTTCTGCAAATAACAGCATAAACAATATTAAAAAGGTTATAGATAGACTTTCGCAAAATTACGGCAGACCCATAGAATTCAAAGGAAGATTGTATTATTCTTTTCCTTCTCCGGAAGTCCTGAGCAGTTTATCGGAAGAAGAAATAAGATGCACCCGTTGCGGCTTCAGGGGAAAGTATATCATTAATGCTGCGAGGATGATAAGGGAAGGTGTAATAAATCTTGAAGAAATAAAAGGCCTTCCAACGGAAGAGGCAATAAAAGAGCTCACGAAAATTCCGGGAGTAGGAGTCAAGGTGGCAAGCTGTATTCTTTTATTTTCTTACAAGAAATTTGATTCCTTTCCAGTAGATGTCTGGATAAAAAGAGCAGTTGAAGGAATATATTTTAACGGTGCTTCAAAACCCGTAAAGGAGATTATAAATTTTGCCCAAAACAAGTTTGGCAACCTTGCAGGTTTTATCCAGCAGTATTTATTTTATTATATACGTAATAATAAAATGATATAGAAAATATTAGCTAAAAAAGAGTTTATACTTAAAATAAAACTTTTGTAACAATATTTATATTTTTTGTTTTTTTGTTATAATGTATTTAGAAATTTATTTAAATATCTAAGGAGGTTTTCTAAAATGGTAAAAAGGGGTTTAGCAGTTAACAGGGATACCCTGCTCATAGTTTTCATTATTTCCCTGTATATTATAGGTTTTCTCTTATATCCGTATCTTCCCGAAAAGGTGCCCTCTCACTGGAATATAAAGGGAGAGGTGGATGGTTTCACCAATAAGTTTTCCCATGTAGTATTTATGCCTACATTTACCTTAGGCCTCTTCCTGCTTTTGACGATTGTGCCGAGGATAGACCCAAAATCGGAAAACTACAAAAAATTCAGCGGGGTATACGAAGGGTTCAAGGTGGTTTTCGTGTTTTTTATGGGTGCTCTCTATATCATTACCCTTTTTGCAGGACTCGGGTACGCTGTTCCCGTTGGTAAAATAGTCAGGATAGCAATAGGGATTCTGTTAGTGTATATAGGCAACTATTTTGGCAAGGTAAGGCATAATTACACCTTCGGAATAAAAACCCCCTGGACCCTTGCAAGCGAGGAGGTGTGGAATAAGACTCACAGGGTTTCCGGTCCCCTTTGGGTTATATCCGGCTTGATCTGGATTTTAAGCGTATTTGTGAGTGAGACTGCAGCTTTTATCGTAGGCCTTGTCATCATTTTCACCATAACCCTTTTCGGATTTATTTATTCATATGTAATTTACAGGAAATTCTACGGTCAAAAGTAACATGATGGGGGAGGGAGAGGTTACGAACCTGAATATTATTTTTAAAGCACTTTCCGACCCAGTAAGAAGAAAGATACTTTCCCTTCTTAAAGAAAAGGATATGACTGCGGGGGAGATAGCATCCCAATTTGATATTTCCTGGCCCAGTATTTCCCACCACCTCAATATTTTAAAACAGGCGGGTATGGTAATAGATGAAAGAAGGGGGCAAAACATTTATTATTCAATAAACACGTCGGTTTTTGAGGACCTTATTTCCTACGGTATGGATATTTTAGGGAGAAAACACAAGGAATAAATAGTAAAAAAATTTTAAATTCCCCCTATTTACAGGCAAAATTTGACGTAAGTATATATAGAAAAACAAATTAATATTAAAAAACAAATGAAAAAGGGGAGATCTTATGAAAATTGACTTAAAACTACTAAAAATTTTATCCTTTGCTCTTGTAATCCTCCTTGTGGCTCCTTTGATTTCAGCATCTGCCTTTGGGGAGGAAAAACCTTTAGAGTACTTTAACATTGAAACTACCGCAACGGGTACGGTAGAAGCTCCACCTGATATGGCGGAAATTTACATTACAGTAAAAAATGAATCACTGTCAAAGGATACGGCGCAAAAAGAGAATGCCCAGAGGGTACAGGAATTGACGAAGGCCCTTTCAAGGTTTAAGGTTGAGGTAAAGACCACATATTTTTACAATTATCAGTTTAAAGAAGAAGAACCTGTTGTCCAACCGATGACTGGAGGAAGTTCAGAAAAACCTGTTAAGTACGTTATAAAGTATGTTGTTGAAAGCGGGCTAAAGGTAATAGCCAATGATGTAAAAGAGGTTGGTGACATACTGGCAGTTGCTTCTAACGTGAACAATTCATACGTGAACAGCGTCCAATACGGTGTAAAAAATGTTTCGGCATATAAAAGGCAGGCGATCAACGAGGCCATAAGGCAGGCCAGGGAGTCTATAGAAATAAGCGCCGAGGGACTTGGAGCAAAGCTCGTCAGGCCGGAGCAGGTAAGGGTGGATTTTGGTAACCCTTATTATTATTCCATAGTAAAAAGTGCGGAAATGGCTAAACTAAGCGATACCTATTACCCGCAGCCTCAAAATCCTGAACCTATAAAAATTACGGCAACCGTTTATATGGTATATAAAGCTACTTTGAAATAGCTTTAAGCGCGGATTTTCCGCGTTTTTTATTTTAAATTTTATGCTTGCCGAAATTGTAATCTTAATTTATAATATTATCAAATTAACTATTTAATAAATTAAATTAATAAATTAAAAATTTTATTTATGAGGTCGTTGAGATTATGGAGAAAAAATTTACAGATTATTACCCGCCGGGTAGTGCTTATTACGAAAAAGTGAGGGGAAAAATTAGTAAACTTTACGAAAATTTTGGCTACCAAATCATAGAACCCTCGGTTTTTATAAACTATGATGACATTTATTTCTGTGATAAAAACAATTCATTTAAAATAGTCGATTACGATGGAAGTGTATTGACTTTAAGGACGGAATATACCTTATCTGCCGCAAATATTGCCGCAAATCTTTTTGACGAAAGACAGGATGTTATGAAATTTTATTACTTTGGCAAGGTTTTTCAGTATTTAACGGAAAACGCAGGGGATTGGAGGGAATTTCATCAAATAGGCATTGAAAATATAATGAAAAAAGACGATCCTTTTTCGGATGTAGAGGTTATAGCCCTTGCGGCAGAAACCCTTTTAGAGCTGGGATTTTTAAATTTCACCGTGGATATAGGTGAGGTAAATTTTTTTAAGGGCATAACCTTTGGTTATGGTATAGATGATGAATCTTCGGAGATGCTTTGTAAATTGATTGACAAAAAGGATTACATAGGGATTGAAAATTTTTTGAAGGATAAAAACATAAAAAGTTCTGTAATAGATGATTTCAGGAGGATAACGAGGCTTTACGGAAAAGGGGATGTATTAAAAGATGCCAGGGTGTATGCCAAAAATGAAATTTCTAAAAAAAGCTTAGATCGATTGGAGTTTATATACCGGAAACTGAAATCAATGGGATATGAAGATTATATTTCCCTCGACTTAGGGATGCTAAAACACATGGATTACTATACGGGTATAATTTTTACCGGTTACATTGAGGGTTTGGGATATCCCGTTTTAAGCGGGGGAAGGTATGATTCCCTATTCTCTCGATTTAATCGAAGGCTTTTTGCAGTGGGCTTTGCTGCGGGCTTAGAAAGGCTTATTGAGAAAATGCCTGTTTTTAAGGAAACCTTTGAAGTATACGTTGGTTACGACGATGAGGGTTTTGAAAAGGCTTTTGAGTTTACAAAGAATTTGAAGGGAAAAGCTTATTTTCAAAGTTTCCCGGAAAGACGGGAAGAATGTAAAGAAAGGGCAAAAAATATGGGAATAGAAAGAGTATATTATTTTAAAGGTAAAGATATTATATTGCTTTAAGTAGGTGAAAGAATGATTACAATAGCGCTTCCAAAAGGGCGACTTGCCAAGGAATCCGCTGCATTTTTCGCAAAATGCGGCATTTTAAACCTTTGTATAAATGAAAGTTCGAGGAAGTTAATTTATTTTGATGAGAAAAAAAACTACAGGGTAATTCTGGTAAAACCCTTTGACGTGCCGACATATGTGGAATACGGAGCTGCCGATATGGGAGTGGTAGGCAAGGATGTATTAATGGAGAAAAATGTGAGGATATTTGAGATTTTAGACCTCGGCATTGGCAGGTGCTTTTTAGCCCTTGCAGGTCCTAAAGGTAAAAAAACGGATTTTTTGGAAAAAAAGGATAAGGTAATTGCAACAAAATATCCCAACATTACGAAAGAATATTTTAATAAAATAAACCATCAAAATCTAAGGGTTATTAAGCTAAACGGTTCGGTAGAGCTTGCACCTTTACTTGGGCTTTCGGATGGAATAGTGGATGTGGTGGAAACCGGGAGGACTTTAAAGGAAAACGGGCTTGAAGTATATGAAAAAATGTTTGATATAAGTGCAAGGCTAATCATCAACAGGGCAAGCCTTAAGATAAAAAAGGATTTAATAAGTGACATAATTGAAAAAATGGAGAGGGGGCTTGAGATTGAACATACTTAAAACCAAAAATCCGGGATTCAAGAAAGAACTTTTGTCTATACTGGAAAAACGCTCCCGAAGGGAATGGGATGATGCCCGGAATGCAGTAAGGGGAATCCTAAAAGAGGTCAGGGAAAAAGGTGATGAAGCGCTGATTTTTTTCACTAAAAAGCTGGATTATTGTGAAATAGATATGGATGAAATAACCGTAAGCCAGGAAGAAATAGAGGAAGCTTATAAAACGGTGGAAAAGGATTTCATAGATGCTTTAAGAAGGGCTTACCGGAACATCTGGGAGTTTCACGAAAGGCAAAAGGAAAATTCCTGGTTTTATTTTAAAGAGGGAAGCCTCCTGGGGCAGATTGTAAGGCCTATTGAAAGCGTGGGTATCTACGTTCCTGGAGGAAAGGCAGCATATCCTTCAACGGTTTTGATGAATGCGATTCCGGCAAGGGTAGCGGGTGTTGATAAAATTTACATGACGACACCCCCAAAAAAAGACAAAAGGATAGATCCCTATGTTCTTGCAGCGGCAAAGATGTGCGGGGTTGACAAAGTTTTCAGGGTAGGCGGTGTCCAGGCAATAGCTGCTTTGGCTTACGGGACAGAAACCGTTCCTAAGGTAGACAAGATAGTAGGCCCCGGGAATATATACGTTACCCTTGCAAAAAAAGAGCTTTTTGGAGAGGTAGATATCGACATGATTGCGGGGCCCAGTGAAATTGCGGTGATTGCCGATGAAACGGCAGACCCCGAATTTGTGGCTTGCGACTTATTATCTCAAGCAGAACACGACGAGAGGGCAATGGTAGTTTTGATAACCGATAGTGAAGATTTTGCATTTATGGTTTTTAATTACATCGACTATTTTATTAATGAAAGCAAAAACGGTAAATTCAAAGAAAACATTAGGGTTGCTAAAAAGTCTGTAGAGAATTACGGCATTATAATAATTACCCAAAATTTTGAGGAAGCTGTTGAGATAGTAAATTTCATAGCACCCGAGCATTTAGAGATAATGGCAAAAGAAAGCAGGGAGGTTTTAAAGGGTATTAAAAACGCGGGGACCGTATTTTTGGGGAAGTATTCTGCAGAACCCATAGGGGATTACGTAGCTGGAACAAATCACGTGCTGCCAACTAACGGCACCGCAAGGTTTTTCTCACCCCTCGGTGTCTACGATTTTGTAAAAAGGATAAATGTGGTGGAGTATTCAAAAGAAAGCTTTGGGCTCTATGCAAAAGATGCGGTGAAGATCGCTGAGTGCGAAGGCCTTTTGTTGCATGCAAATTCGCTGAAAGTGAGGATGAAGGATGTTCAGGGAGAAGTTGAAAACCTATAAAAATTATGAAGTGGAAGAAAAACTTTACAAAATAAAACTCGATGCCAATGAGAACCTCTACCCACTGGATGAAAATTTAAAAAGCATTCTTTTAAGTAGATTATCCCAATATATACATAGGATTTCCTTATACCCCGACAACAATTCGGACCCATTAAGGAATGAGCTTTCAAATTTCTACAACCTTTCCAGGAATAACTTTATAATAGGAAACGGCTCCGATCAGCTCATACAGGTGATAATGCAGGCGGTTTGCGATAAAGGTGATTCAATCTTAACTTTAAAGCCTTCCTTTGTAATGTATAAAATTACAGCAGGCATACTGGACATTAATGTGGAGGAGGTTCCTTTCAGCGAAAACTGGCAGGTTTGCCCGGAAGAAATAGTTCAAAGGGCAAAAGAGAAAAGGGGCGTTAAAGCCGTTTTCATAGATACGCCCAATAACCCTACGGGAGTTGTTTTTGATAAGGATAAAATTTCCTATATAGCCGATGAGCTGAAAGATACCCTTATTGTTGTGGATGCTGCCTACAGCGAGTTTTCATCCTATGAGTATATCGACCTTGTAGGAAAGCACCAAAATATTTTAATCTTAAAGACCCTTTCTAAAATAGGCTTTGCTGGCATAAGGTGCGGCTATGCCGTTTCCACTGAGTATATAATAGAAAATCTCTTAAAGGTAAAACCTCCTTACAATGTTAGCCTATTTACGCAAATTATAGCCTGTGAAGTTATTAAAAACTTCGATTTGGTAAAGAAAAACATTGAAAAAATCATAGGGGAAAGGGAAAGGTTGAAGGTAAGCTTAAGGGCTTTAGGATATGAGGTTTTAGAGGGGTATGGCAATTTTGTCTCCATCGTAGTTGGCGATGGAAGGCTTAAGGAATACTTGGATTCAAAGGGCATTGCAGTAAGGTTTTTTAAACTTGATGAGGGTAAAGGGATTTTGCGGATAACGGTGGGAAAGGAAGACCAAAACCAGAAGTTTTTAGAAGCTTTAAAGGAATGGAGAGGACTTTGCGGTGAAGGAAAGAAAGGTTAGTATAAAAAGGAAGACGAAGGAGACCGATGTTAAGGTTTTTTTAAACCTTGATGGGAGTGGAATTTGCAAAATAGAAAGCGGCATTGGATTTTTCGACCACCTTCTTACTCAGTTTGCGGTGCACGGAAGGCTTGACCTTAAGGTAATGGCAAAAGGGGATTTAAACGTGGACGACCATCATACCGTGGAGGACGTTGGCATAACTCTTGGCAAGGCATTTTACAAAGCCCTGGGAGATAAAAAAGGCATAAGACGTTATGGAAATGCTTTGATCCCCATGGATGATGCCCTTATTTTGTTTGCTTTGGATATTTCAGGAAGGCCTTATTTAAACTTCAATGTTAAGTTTCGAAGGGAAAAAGTAGCAGATTTAAGCATGGAAACAATATCGGAATTTTTCAGGGCATTTTCCTTAAACGCAAAGGTTACCTTACACATTTCAAAACTTTTCGGGGAAAACGACCATCATACCGCGGAAGCGATTTTCAAAGCCTTCGGCAGGGCTTTCAGGGAGGCTGTTGAAAGGGAAGATAACGGCATTATCCCCTCAACAAAGGGGGTATTATAGAGTGAAAAAGGTTGTAACCTTAGTAGACTACGGTATGGGAAACCTCGGCAGTGTTAAAAAAGCCTTTGAGTATTTGGGCTTTGAAGTAAAGTTAGCCTCGAAAGGTTTTGAGCTTGAAAGGGCAGACTGCTTAGTGCTTCCTGGAGTCGGCGCCTTTAAAGAGGCAATGGAAAGGTTGAAAAGCAAAGGGATAAAAGGAGAAATTAGAAAAAAGGTGTTGCAGGACAAAATACCTTTTTTGGGGATTTGCCTTGGGATGCAGCTACTTTTCGAATTCAGCTACGAAGGGGAATCGGAAGGACTAAACATTATTGAAGGAAAAGTGAAGCTTTTTCCTAAAAAGGAAGGCGTAAAAATCCCACACATGGGCTGGAATAAGATAAATGTAGTAAAGGATTCTCCTCTTTTAAAGGGATTGGACGGGCAGTATTTTTATTTTGTGCATTCCTATTATGTGGATACCCCTGATGGTGATATAATTTCTTCAACATGCATCCACGGCATAGAGTTTACTGCAAGCGTTGAAAGGGAAAATATTTTTGCAACCCAGTTTCACCCGGAAAAGAGCGGGGAAACGGGACTTTATTTATTGAAAAATTTCGGGAGGTTAATATGATAGTATTTCCTGCTATAGATATAAAAGAGGGAAAGTGTGTAAGGCTTACACAGGGTGATTTTAGTAGGGAAACGGTTTACAGCACCGACCCTGTAAAACAGGCCTTGTATTTTAAAAGGGAGGGTGCTAAATACCTTCACGTTGTGGACTTAGACGGGGCAAAGGAAGGGGTTTTAAAAAATATTGAAATAGTGGTAGATATAAAAAGGGAAACAGGCCTTTACGTTCAGTGCGGTGGAGGAATGAGGGATTTTGAAACGGCAAAGAAGCTGATAGATGCAGGAATCGACTGCGTTATAGTAGGCTCTGCTTTTTTTACCCGTAGAGGGGAAGTAGAAAGGATGCTGAAGGAATTTTCGCAAGAAAAAGTAGCACTGAGTTTGGATTTTAGAAAGGATAAAATCAAAATATCGGGCTGGCAGGAAAGCGTGGAAATAGGGATTGACCATTCTGTCAAAGAAGCTGAAAGAATTGGCATAAAAAAGATAATTTTCACCGACATATCAAGGGACGGGACCCTTGAAGGGCCAAATTTGGATGCTGCAAAAAGGTTGAGAGAAATTTTTCATGGGGTTCTAATTGCTTCGGGTGGTATTAAAAACGAAGAAGATGTAATGAAATTAAAACAAATCGGTATAGATGGTGTTATCATAGGAAAGGCACTTTACAGCAAGGATATTATTTTGAGCGACCTTCTTAAAAAGATTTAATCGAAGGGTGAAAAAAATGGTGGCAAAAAGGATTATTCCCTGCCTTGATGTCAAGGAGGGGAGGGTTGTAAAAGGGATAAATTTTATAAATCTCATAGACGCAGGAGACCCTGTAGAAGCTGCTATACAATACGACAAAATGGGGGCGGACGAGCTGGTTTTCCTTGATATAACAGCATCTTACGAAAAAAGGGATATAATGATTGAAATAGTGGAAAAGGTTGCAAAAAATGTATTCATACCCTTTACGGTAGGAGGGGGTATACGCACAATAGAGGATATAAGAAAAATATTGGTTGCAGGAGCGGATAAGGTTTCCATAAATTCCGCTGCAGTTAAAAACCCGGATTTAATTAATGAGGCAAGCAGGGTTTTTGGAAGTCAGTGTATAGTAATTGCTATTGATGCTAAAAAACACCCTGAAGGATACCGGGTATATATAAACGGAGGAAGGGAGAATACAGGCCTTGATGCCCTTTCATGGGCCAAAGAAGTTGAAAAAAGAGGTGCGGGGGAAATACTTCTGACATCGATTGACAGAGACGGCACAAAAGAGGGCTTTGACCTGGAAATTACGGAACTCATTTCAAAAAATGTAGATATACCCGTAATTGCATCGGGCGGTGCGGGAAATGAAAGGCATTTTTTGGATGTTTTTAAAATAGGTGCGGATGCAGCCCTTGCCGCCTCAATTTTTCATTTTGGAGAGGTTAAAATAGAGGATTTAAAGAAGTTCCTTTTGGAAAACGACGTAGAGGTGAGAAATAAATGGAAGATAACGAAGGATTAAATTTTGATAAAAATAGCGGTTTAATACCCGTTGTGGTGCAGGACTATATAACCGGTGAGGTTTTAATGCTCGCTTATATGAACAAAGAAAGTTACGAGATTACTCTACAAACGGGTTTTATGCACTATTTTAGCAGAAAAAGGAATAAGATTTGGAAAAAAGGAGAAACCTCCGGAAATGTCCAGGAATTGGTTTCTTTATATTATGATTGCGATGGAGATACTATTTTGGCAAAGGTAAAACAAAAGGGGCCTGCATGCCATACGGGCAATAAAAGCTGTTTTTTTAATGAAATTATTAAAAAGGAAGAATTTGCAGGATTTGGAATTTTGAAGGATTTAATGGCGGTTATTAACAAAAGAAAAAGTGAAAAAAAGGAAGGCTCTTATACCTGCTACCTTTTTGAAAAAGGCATTGATAAAATTTTAAAAAAGGTAGGCGAAGAGGCATCTGAAGTGATAATAGCGGCAAAAAACGGCTCAAAATCCGAAATAACCTATGAAGTAGCAGACCTTATATATCATTTGAGTGTATTACTGTCGTACTTTGATATGGACTGGGAGGATATTTTGAGGGAATTAAAAGAGAGGAGGTAATTTGTTCAATTGTTTTTTTATTCAAGACTTGGACGAATTACGAAATGAGAGAATAATTTAATAAATAATATATATAAAATATAATGTAATAACCTGTTAAAAATAACAGGTTATTTTTTATTTAAAAAAATAAATATTTTAAATTTAAAAAAAGTAATATATAATAAAAATATAAAAAATATTAAAGGGGGTTTATATTTTGATACCAAAATGCTATAACGGGAAAATGCTCCATATTGATTTAACGACTGAAAAAGTTTGGGAAGAAGATATTCCCGAAAAGTGGTTTTCTCACTACATAGGTGGAGAGGGATTTGGTGCAAGATATCTTTATGACAATTTAAAGGAGCATATCGATCCTTTATCCGAAGAAAATAAACTGCTTTTTATAACAGGGCCTCTAACCGATACAACGGCTCCTACATCGGGAAGAACGGTTGTAATGTTTAAGTCACCCATAACGGGAACGATTTGTGCATCAAATGTAGGAGGGTATTTCGGGCCTCACATTAAAAGATGTGGCTACGATATGATAGTAATTCACGGGAAAGCAAAATCGCTTAAGTATTTGTACATTTACGATGGTAATGTGGAATTTTATGATGCGGAAAATTTAAAAGGACTTATTCCTGAGGAAACACAGGAAGCTATACGAGAAAGACATAATAATCCTAAAGCAGAAATAGCGTGCATAGGAGAAGCCGGAGAAAAAATGGTCAGATTTTCGGCAGTAATGGTGGACGGCCACAGGGCAGCGGGGCGAGGCGGCGGTGGAGCTGTCATGGGTTCGAAAAATTTAAAAGCAATTGCCATTTTTGGCTCAAAAAGGAGGTCCGAAGTAGAAAATCCCGAAAAATTTATCGAATCCGTAAAAAAGGCTTTAAAGGAGCTAAACGATGAGTATTTTGTGCGGGAGGAAATGATGAAGTATGGGACTCCCTCCTTTTTCGACGCGATGAATGGCCTTGGGCTTGTCCCTGCTTACAACTGGCAGCACGATGTAACGGATTTCAACGACCGTTTGGGCTATAAAGCTTATCACGAAAAATTGGAAGTAAAGCAGTACAGGTGTTTTAACTGTCCAATAGGGTGTGGCAGGCATACAAGAATTCCATCGGGTAAGTACGAAGGAATGGAAAGCGGAGGTCCGGAATACGAAGCTTTGGCAGCTTTTGGTCAAAAACTGGGGAATTCTGACATTTATTCAGTTGCGGCTGCAAATCACACCGCGAACAAATTGGGGCTTGATATTATCTCAACGGGACAGGTTATTGCAACGGCTATGGAATGGTATGAAAAAGGTATTATAGATAGAGAAATGACCGAGGGTCTGGAACTTGATTGGGGCAATGGAGATGCGATAGTAGAACTGGTAAAAAGAATAGGTAAGAGGGAAGGAAATTTTGCCACGCTTTTAGGAGAGGGTTCCCTGAGAGCAGCTAAAAAAATAGGAAAGGATGCTGAAAAATACGTAATGCACGTAAAGGGTCTTGAGATGGCTGCGGATAATGTGAGGGCTAGCAAAGGCGAAGCGGTGTCTCATATGCTTTCACCTAGAGGAGCGGATCATTTAAGGCCCTACGCTTCGACAATAGATGCCTTTGGGTACCTGGAAGAAGAATTAGGCGTTACGGAAAAGGTGAATCCTCTCAGGGAAGAAAATAAGGCATGGGTAAAATCCTTGGAAGAACTCTCAATGGCTACTAATTTATTGGGGGTCTGCTTGTTTACCAGCATAACATTGGCAATCAAAGGAAAAACATGGGCTGAGCTTTTGTCAAATGCAACGGGGTATGAGTTTTCTTATAAAGATTTATTTAAAGCAAGTGAAAGAGTAATTAATCTTGAAAGGATGTTCAATATAAGAGAGGGATTTTCAAGAAAAGATGATTACTTGCCCGAAAGATTTAGCAGAGAACCCGCAAAAGACGGCCCCGGGAAAGGCGAAGTGGTTGATCAGGATAAGCTACTCGACTTAATGTATGAAATAAAGGGCTGGGACACAAACGGTGTTCCTACAAAAGAAAAACTGCAAGAGCTGGAGTTGGAGGTATAAATTATTTGACATCTTTAGAAAGAAATAATTATTTAACAGAATTATACGAGTATACCTCTAAGAGGCTTAAAAAATTTGTTTTAAGTCTCTTTTTTTTTTTCTACTTTATATTGATTTTCAATAAATTAAAGGATTTTTAATTTTTAACATAGAATATTTAATTTTGATGGTAGAATGTTTATAGGGCAGCTTTTCCGAGGTGATTTTATTTGAAAAAAGTGGTGCTTGTTTCTCAGGGTGAAAATACAAGCCGAATGTTGACCAATCAGCTAAAGGATATAATCGGTGATTTGATAACGATTGAGGCGTATTCTATGGAAAAAGGTATACCGAAGGATTTAAAAGCAGATATTATTTTGCTTACCCATTATACTTTATTGGATGATTTAGATAATTTAGATATTAGTGTTGACGGGAAGGTCATGCTCGCAAAAAGGTCTATTAACTACAAATACCTTGACCTTATCTTGCAGCTTTCTTCCGATTTGCCTGTTTTACTGGTAAACGACACAAAAATCACCGCTGAAGAGACGGTTTTTCAAATAAAGGAGCTTGGAATAAATCATATAAATTTTATTCCGTATTATCCTGGAGCGAAAGAGTTTCCCGAGGCAGAAATAGCTGTTACACCCGGTGAAACGAAATACGTTCCGAATTATATAAAAAAAGTAGTGGATATAGGGTGCAGGTTGATTGACCTTACGACAATGGTAGATATTTTGAGGGAACTGGGTTTGATGGAGGATAGGGCAAGTTACCTTTCGGCAAGGTATATCAGGGAATTAGTGGAGTTGAATAAAAATTTAATTTCTGCTCGGGATGATGTAATAAATTCCAAAAAACAGATAGAGGCGATTTTGGACCTTGTTAATGACCCGATTTTTGCTTTGGATGAAGATAAGAAAATAATATTCGCAAACAATCAAGCGAGAAAAATATTGAAAAAGCTTGACGTGGAAAAAATCTTGAATACGGGAATGGGAAATAATATAGTTAGTTTTAACGGAGAAAAAATGATAATGACTCAGGTCGCGCTGGGGAAAAGTTCGGTTGTACACCTAAGGTATGCCAGCGATATTGCCGAGATGGAAGAAAAACTTCGCATGGAGGCAAAACAAAAGGGTTTTTTTACCAAATACACGTTTGATCACATTGTAGGTAAGAGTCCCGCAATTTTAAAAGCCATAGAGAAAGCTAAGAAAATTGCTTCAAGTGATTCAAATGTACTCATATACGGGGAAACGGGTACAGGCAAGGAAATATTCGCACAGGCAATACACAGCGCCTCTAAAAGGAGCAAATTTCCTTTTATTGCGGTAAATTGTTCTGCATTGCCGGCAAACTTGCTGGAAAGCGAACTGTTTGGCTATGAAGAAGGGGCATTCACGGGAGCAAAAAAAGGAGGTAAACAGGGAATTTTCGAAATGGCAAATCGCGGTACCGTTTTTTTGGATGAAATCAGCGAAATTCCGGTAGAAATACAGGCAAGACTTCTTAGGGTGCTGCAGGAAAAGGAAGTTATGAGAATAGGTGGCTACCGAATGGTGCCAGTAGATGTCCGAATTATAGCTGCAACAAACAGGGATCCTGTAAAACTTGTGAAAGAAAATAAATTCAGGGAAGATTTGTTTTACAGGTTAACCCCTTTGTTTTTGTTTCTTCCGCCGCTCAGGGAAAGGGTGGAAGACGTGCCGCTTTTATTTGATTATTTTATAGACCAAATCCGTACGGTACCCCCATGGCACTGGAAGGATTTATCTGAAGAAGTAAAAAACATTCTTCTCGATTATTCCTGGCCCGGAAACGTGAGGGAGGTAAAAAACTGCGTGGAGTACCTTTTGACGATGGCGGCGGGTATTCCAAAAGTTTATGATTTACCCGATATTATAAGTGTAAAAGACGGGGAAAATAAAAGTTGGTTATTACGGGAACCGAAAATTGATGAACTTTTGATTAATGTGCTTGAAATAATTAGGGAAGGAGAGGTTAAGGGTATAAAATTAGGCAGAAACAGCATAGCCCGGCTGATGTCAGAGAGAGGATTTAACGTGACGCCTTCAAAGGTGAGAAAACTTTTGCAGGATCTAAAGGAAAAGGGATACTTAATTTCTGGAAGGGGAAGGCAGGGGACCGCACTTACACCGCAGGGAAGAGCGATAATTGGCAGCAAATAGGCTTTAATGGGTGATAAATTAAGCCCATTAAAGCCTATTTTTTATTTTCAAAATAAAAAATAAAAGTTTTTCTTGATGTTTTATAATTTAGAAAATAATCAAAAGCATGGCATGATTAATGCAAATATAAAATTATACAGAAACTATTTAAAGCCTATTAGGTAAGGAGGAAATTTATGATTCACATTAAAAACGCTCACGTTTATGCACCAGAAGATAAGGGAATTTGCGATGTTGTAATCGAAGCCGGAAAGATAATTTATGTGGGGGAAAAATGCGAAATAAGCGGGCCTTTTAATTTGGAAATTGTAGATTTACAAGAAAAATACCTTTGTCCGGGATTTATCGATCAGCACGTTCACATAACGGGAGGTGGCGGGGAAGGAGGGCCGGAGACTTCAACCCCCGAAATTTGGCTTTCTGAACTTACAAAAAACGGCGTAACAACGGTTATAGGATGTCTCGGCACGGATGGTGTGACGAGGTCAATGGCAAGGCTCTACAGTAAAGCTAAAGCCCTTGAGAATGAGGGTATTTCAACTTATATATATACTGGTGCTTATCAAATTCCACTGCCTACTTTAACGGGAAGTGTAAAATCAGATTTAATCTTTATAGACAAGGTAATAGGAGTAGGAGAAGTGGCCATATCCGATCACCGGTCTTCGGGGATTTCCGCAGAGGAACTCGCGAGAATTGCAGGAGAAGCCCGCGTAGGTGGTATGATTGGCGGCAAGAAAGGTAAGGTGCATTTACACGTAGGAGACGGGAAAAAGGGCCTGAAAATTATATACGATGCCGCCGATTACGCGGATATTCCCCTATCTCAATTTCAGCCCACGCATTTAAACAGGAACCGCAGATTGATGAAGGAGTCTTTTGAATTTGGAATGAGAGGAGGATACTGCGACTACACCGCGGGAGAGGAGGTATACGATGAGGATGAAGTCACGGCTGCCGAAGCCGTATATGAAGCTATAAATGCCGGAGTACCCGTGGATAACCTCACCATAAGTTCTGACGGAAACGGAAGTTTACCCATATTTGATTCCCAAAAAAGATTAGTTGGATTGGGTGTGGGGAGCGTTTCCGCATTGTTAAAAAGCATTCAGGCAATGTGTTTTAAATACAAAATTCCATTGGAAATTGCCCTATCGACCGTGACAAAAAACCCTGCGGTCATACATGGGCTAAAAGGGAAAGGAGAAATAAAGGAGGGATGGGATGCAGATTTAGTTGTATTAAATGAAAATCTGGAGATTGAGAGCGTAATGGCAAAAGGGAGGTGGATGGTAAGAAAAGGAGTTTTAGAAGTTTTCGGAACCTTTGAAAAGCATTAAAAAAGTTAAAAATCAAAAGGGAGGGTTAAGCTTGCAGAGTAAGTTTAAAAACATTAATATGCCTCATACTTATGTAATCATATTTTATGTGGTTTTGGCGGCTTGGATTTTGACTTTGCTTTTGCCTGTTGGAAAATTTGAAACGGCAAAAAAGACATATATTCAAAATGGGAAGGAAAAAACCAAGACGGTAGTTGTTCCGGGATCCTTCCAGTACGAACTCGATGAAAAAGGCATGCCTATTAAAAAACCTGCTAAAATATGGGGTACAGAGGATTTCGGCGGCTACGGTTTTCTCAATTACGTTTTTGAAGGATTGGTAACGGGGGATAAATGGAGTTCTGCGGTAGGTGTGGTAGCTTTTATACTGGTTATCGGGGGAGCCTTTGGCATAGTTTTGCGAACGGGGGCTGTGGATTCGGGCATAATGGCGATGATAGACCGAACGCAGGGAAGGGAGTCTTTAATCATACCTGTTTTATTTGTTCTGTTTTCCTTAGGCGGAGCAGTTTTTGGGATGGGCGAAGAAACTATACCCTTTGCTATGATTGTGGTTCCGATGGTTATCGCAATGGGCTACGACTCGGTGGTGGGTATATGCATAACCTACGTTGCAAGTCAGATAGGTTTTGCCACGTCCTGGATGAATCCTTTCAGCCTTGCTGTAGCTCAGGGAGTTTCCGATGTGCCGGTGTTTTCCGGGGCACCTTTCAGGATAGTTATGTGGACCGTATTTACCGCAGCGGGCTTATGGTACACCTGGAGGTATGCCGTGAGGGTAAAGGAAAATCCATTAAACTCCATCTCTTATGAATCCGATGAGTACTTCAGAAGTCAGGTAAAGGTTAATTCCGAAAACGAGAATAAAGAAGTGAAGTTCACCACCGGGCATAAATTGGTATTACTTACCCTTTTGATAGGTATAATTTGGGTTGTATGGGGCGTAACAAAAAAGGGATATTACATTCCGGAAATTGCTTCTCAATTTTTCGTAATCGGACTCGTGGCAGGCATAATAGGTGTCGTCTTCAGATTAAACGGTATGACGGTAAACGATATAGCTTCATCCTTTGCTAAAGGCGCATCAGACCTTACAGGAGCAGCACTAGTGGTAGGTATGGCAAAAGGGATTCTTATAGTGCTGGGAGGCACGAGCCCTTCTGATCCAACCGTATTAAATACCATTCTAAATGCTGTTTCCCAGGGTATAGGAAAATTCCCATCTTTGCTCTCTGCCTGGTTCATGTATTTGTTCCAGTCAGTATTCAATTTCTTTGTCGTATCCGGCTCCGGGCAGGCAGCCCTTACTATGCCGATAATGGCACCGCTTTCCGACCTTGTGGGTGTTACGAGGCAGACTGCTGTTCTCGCATTCCAGCTGGGCGATGGCCTTACAAACGTAATAGTGCCAACTTCCGCATGTCTTATGGGCGTCCTCGGTGTTGCAAGGCTTGACTGGAGCAAATGGGCAAAATGGCAGATAAAAATGCAGGGCTTTTTATTCCTCCTTGGCAGCATATTCGTAATTATAGCTCATTTAATAGGGTATAACTAAAGAATCGGGGCGGATGTACATTCCGCCCTTTCCAGGAATAAAAATAATCAGGGATTAGGGGGAGTATTTCAGCTTGACGTTGATGTACAGGTTATTTAATCGCTAAATTTTATGAAAATGCGATTAAAAAAATAAAACAAAAAAAGGAGAATATAAAATGAAGGCTTGGAGAAAGAGTTTAATATGTGTTATACTCTTGGCGTTTATCGGGCTTTTGGTGTTTGGTGTGTGGATACCGTCTAATTCAAATGCAAAGGCGCAAACGGGTGGGAGTCTGGTCATTGTAGGAGGTGCTCTCAGCGACACAAATGCTGAGGTATACAACAAGATTATTCAGCTGGCAGGTGGGGCTAATTCGGTTATAGGAGTTATACCGGTAAACAGCGCCGACCCGTATGGTTCTTACGATTTTTACAGGAATCTATTCCTTTCCTACGGAGCGGGAAATGTAGTATTAATAGACATAACAACTGACAATTACGCTACTAATGCTTACAGTCAGCAGATTGTAAATACCATAAATTCCTGCACTGGCATATGGTTTACCGGCGGTGACCAAATGCGTGCTGTTACAGCCCTATATGATTCCAGCGGGAACATGACTCCGGCATTGCAGGCTATTTGGAATGTCTACAACAATGGGGGAGTGATAGCGGGGAGCAGCGCCGGAGCAGCTTTGATGTCAAATCCCATGATCATAGGTGGCGAAAGTTTTGATGCTTTAAGATACGGTTCAAGCTGGGGCCCTACACTGGGAAACGGCGTAACTCTTTACAGAGGACTCGGATTTTTCAGCGGAGGGCTCGTAGACCAGCATTTCCACGCAAGGGGTAGGATCGGAAGGCTTATAAGAGCTGCATGGGATTATTACTTTGACCTCGCTTTCGGTATAGATGAGGATACCGCGATGGTAGTTCAGGGTAATACCATAACGGCCTTGGGGAAGAGGGGGATTACCATAATAGATCTTACCAATGCATATAGAGATTACAGCTACAAAAACTTCAGCTTGCTCGGAATTAAAATGCACTATATTTCGAAGGGAGATACCTTTAACCTTTCAACTAAAAATATCACGCCAAATCCTGTAAAGATTAATTTGAGGAGCAATGAGTATTACAGCGGCACAATTTACACCAATGCAGTTTTTGATCCTTATACGGCTTATGATTGTTTCGTAAAGCTTGTGGATAGCAAGACGGAAATCTATGCGATTGGTGAAAAATACGATAAGAAAGCAAAACTTGGGTTTAGATTGAGATGGGATAGGTATTCGGATACTTACGGATACTGGCAGAGAATAGATGGCGATAGTTCTTATACCGTAATAAACGAATATTTGAAGATAACTCCCTACTAAAATTCATCATTGCGGCCCGGTTTTTTAAAAAAATCGGGCCGCATCAGGAACTTTTTGTGGAAAATTTTTAACCGATTATGAGGGGTTGAAAAGATTATGATATTTAAATGGATGGCGGCAGTAAACGAGGTAAATAAAACTGACCTATTGAAAGCTGAAAATCTTTCTTTTAGTAAAATAAGCGAGCCGAAAGGAAATGAAGTACAGGGTGGGAGAAGAAAACCGGAAAATTCTTTTGGTGTAAATAGGATTAAAGAATGGATTAAAGGGATTATGGGAAAAGCCGAAAAATATTTGAGCTTGCTCAGCCGTCTTTCCTTTTCCGTTGAGGAAATTTCCATTGCGATGAAAAGCATTGCAGAGCAGAGCAAAGTGCTTACGGAAGCGGCAAAAAAACAAACATCTAATATTCTTTCGACGAAAAATTTTACAAAAGACCTTTACGAAAAAATAGAAAAGACTAGTATAAATATAAAGACAGTGGTAGATAATTCAAGCAAAATTTATCAAAATATTTCGGCAAAAAAGGCTGAAGTTATATCTATTATGGAAAATCTAAATACTCTAAAGAAAAAACTTGAAATTGCCGAAAGTGCTGTAAAAAACCTTGAAGAAAGGTCAAAACGTGCGGGAGATTTAATTTCATCGGTTAAGGACATCTCCGAAGAGACTAATTTACTTGCGCTCAATGCGGCTATAGAAGCCGCACATGCTGGAGAACTGGGCAAAAGTTTTTCAGTGGTAGCATCCGAAATACGTAAGCTTTCTTACAATACTAAAGAAGTTTCAAAGGAAGTAATTTTACTTTTAAATCAAATTAAGGAAATAAGCAACATGATTAATATTTCCATTATCGAAGTATTAAAAAACATCACCCAAAATTTTGATAAACTGAGCTTAATCATGAACTATATAAACGATATAGAAAAATACGTATATGATTCAACAAAGGAAAGCGGGAATATTGAAAGAGAGATATCCAATATTTTCAGCAAAGCTGAGGAAGTAAATGGATTTATAGAAAATATATCCAATGAAATTATAGAAATAGAAAACTCAACTTTTAATGTTAATAAAGCCATCGAGGAGCAAAAGGATTATGTAAGAGAACTGTTAGATATTATCAGCAAAATGGAAGACAATTATATAGAATTGGCTTCCGAAATTAATGAAAGCGAATTTTTGCAAGAAGATGAAGAAAAATTGATACTTGTAAGCTCTCCTTACGAACCATACGTCATTTATAACGATGAAAAAGGTGAGCTGGAAGGTATAGACATAGAAATTATAAAAGAAATATTTAGAAGAAGAAATATAAATGTAGTGACCCGGGTAACCACATGGGATATGTCTTTGAAAGCCATAAAAAGCGGCGTTGCAGACTTAATACCAACCGTATCTTACAAAAAAGAAAGGGAAGATTTTATCGATTTTTCAAAAGAATACGGCAAAATTTACAAAGCCGTTTATTCTCTTGAGAGTTCCAATGTAAGAATTGAAAAGTATGATGATTTAAAAAAATACAAAATAGGCATAATTCAAGGATACAACTATGATGAAAAATTTTTAAATGATGACTCTATAAAAAAAGATAAAAGTTTAAACGAAGATATACTTTTTACAAAGTTAATAAAAGGTTTTGTTGACGCTGTTATATTAAATGAATTTGTAGGAGATTATTACTTGAAAAATAAAAAACTGAATCAGGTAGTAAGGAAAAATAAATACAGAATGATAGAAGAAGCATCGTCGGATATCCGGCTGGGATTCAGTAAAAAGAAGGATTTAAGTAAATATAAGAAAATATTCGAGGAAGGTATTGAAGAAATCAAAAAGGACGGAACCTATGAGAGGATTGTAAATAAATATCTAAAATATTCTTAATATTGAGGAGGATATGAATGAAGAACAACAGAATTCTTGCGCTTTTTATAATTATTTTTTTAATGACCTCTTTAATTATAGAAGGCTGTGCTCCAAGCGGGGAAAGTACATCAAAAGGTGGGCAACTGAAGTTTTCGATTACTACGGACATTGCAACTCTTGATCCCCAGCACATGACCGATTCTTTTAGCTTCAGCATTGCCAATGCACTTTACGAAGGGCTGGTGAGGGTACACAACGGCAGGGTTTTACCCGGCATCGCCAGCAGCTGGGATGTATCGGACGACAAGCTCACATATACCTTTCATTTGAGGGATGCGGTGTGGAGCGATGGGTCAAAGATAACGGCTTACGACTTCGAGTACGCCATAAAACGGCTTTTAGATCCCAAAACAGCATCAAACTATGCTTTCATCGGGTATTATATACTCAACGGAGAGGAATTTAATACAGGGAAAATTTCTGATTCCGAAATGGTTGGGGTAAAGGCGCTGGATGACAAAACTTTAAAAATTACATTAAAGGCTCCTACAAAGTATTTCGATGGTCTTTTGGGGATGGCTTCATTTATGCCGGTGAAAAAAGATTTTGTAGAACGAATGGGGGAAAAATTCGGTGCCGATGCCGATAAAGCTCTTTACAACGGGCCTTTTGTTTTGAAAGAATGGAAGCATGAACAGGAATTAGTACTGGAAAAAAATCCTAATTACTGGAATAAAGATGAGATAAAACTCAATGAGGTGAGGGTGTATATAGTTGGCGATAAGAATACAGCCTATCAGATGTATGAAAAGGGTCAGGTAGATTTTGCCGACGTTCCGGAAGCTCTTATAGAAAGTGTAATTTCCGGGGAAAATACGCAAAAATACAATACGGGCAGGGTGTATTTCATAAGATACAATATGAAATCCAAAGATAAACCCTGGCTTGCCAACGAAAACTTCCGAAAGGCCATAGGTTATGCCATAGACAGGGAAGATTTTATAAAGATGGCATTTAAAGGAGTTGCTTATCCCGCTACCAGATTCATACCCCCGGATGTGAACGGAGTGGAAAAGAAATACGTAGAAGAGTTTCCTTTGGAGTATTACCCGTCCAAAGCTGATGTAACAAAAGCGAAAGAGTACCTTTCTAAAGCTATGCAGGAACTGGGTGTATCTGAAACAAACAAAATCGGTTTTGAACTCATGGTGGATGACACTTCCGGAACCAAGACCGGTGTAGAAATTATTCAGGATATGCTGAGAAGGAATTTGGGTATAGATGTAGAGATAAAAACGGTAACCTTCAAAGAAAGGCTACAGCGAATGAGGAATGGAGAATACGAAGTGATGATAACCAGGTGGGGGCCGGACTACAATGATCCCATGACATATCTTGAATACTGGCTTCCCGATGAGAATATGAAAAATAGCGGGTGGGAGGATCAGACTTACGATGGTATGATTAAAAATGCCGGGAAAGAAACCGATTTTAAAAAACGGGCAGAAATTATGTTTGAAGCTGAAAAATATATTTTAAATAAAGCTCCGATGGTGCCGCTTTATTTTACCCAGAACGTATGGGTGAAAAAAAGTGAACTGCAGAATCTCGTAAGAGCGCCTATAGGAGGAGTGGATATCGATTTTGTTTATGCCTTTTTAAAAAAATAATACAAAAAAATAAAAAAATAGTATGTCAAGATTCTATGAAAATGTCACCTTTTCTTATGGTCCTAACCGAGTATATTTACCCATCTTGATGTGTCAAGGGTAAAATGAACGCTTCGCGCCCTTGACACATCTTCGCTGAGTAAATTAGAATTAATTAAGGCCATAAGAAAACCTATCTCCAAGCCAGCCTTGAGCT
>Ga0207432_10120_pt1 | contig 28109 bp, 18 predicted proteins | sample YelNatsi2bottle7_FD_187543 | JGI IMG/M metagenome (GOLD analysis project Ga0207432, IMG submission 187543) | Hot spring thermophilic microbial communities from Obsidian Pool, Yellowstone National Park, USA - site 2 bottle 7 (SPAdes) (version 2) | ecosystem: Environmental > Aquatic > Thermal... | reverse complement strand
GCAAACACAAAGGAGAAAGCCGCATATCCAAAAGGGGCAATGCCCACCTGAGACGAATAATTTGGCTGATGAGTGTGAATGTAGTGAGACACAACGAATATTTTAAAGCATATTTTCAAAGAAAACGAGCGCAAGGGTTAGTATACAAAAAAGCGATGATGAGCGTAGCGCACAAGTTGCTAAGAACGATATTTGCTATGATGAAAAAGCGCGAGAAATTCAATGTTAAGCATACATTTTCGTCTTCTTCTCATAATTTAATTTTACATAGTTGACTCCCTTTATTTACAAGATAATGTTAACTAAAAGTATTGAAACTTTCCAAAAACCGCATTATCCTTTAAATAGGGAACACCCTCCAACCAACTTTTGACAAAAGCAGGTTTCCCAAGATGAATAACTCAATGCTTTCCTGCCCGAGTGGTATCACTTTGTAAAAACATGTGTGAATCTAAGTTTTCACTACTGAAAGACTTTTTCCGACGCATTCTTTCACACTTACACTCTTTCATCACTACAAGTTAATACTATCTCATTGAATTTGTAACTGTCTTGGTGTAAAATTATTTTATCATTGATGGCAAATTATAGCAATTCTAAGTAGAAAGGAGGAGGATAATATGTCTTTCGATGCAATCATTATTGGTGGTGGACCTGGTGGATACGTTTGTGCAATAAAACTTGCGCAATACGGGAAAAAAGTGGCTATTGTCGAAAAAGAAAACCTTGGTGGGACGTGTACAAATTGGGGTTGTATTCCAACAAAGGCACTTCTAACTGCAACACATTTGCTTGATGAGGCGAAGGAAAAAGCAGATAAATATGGAATTAAGCTTTCTGTTGAAGGTTTCGACCTTCCGAAGATTATGGCTCATGCCAACAAGAGTATAATGATGTCAAGAAAAGGTATCGAGTACTTGATGAAAAAGAATAATGTGACAGTTATAAGGGGAACTGCTGAAGTTATTAATAAAAACAAACTTAGAATAAAAGAATCTGGTGAGGAATTTGATTGTGCGAACCTTGTTTTAGCACACGGTTCTGTACCGACGATATTCCCACCTTTCAGTCAAGTGGAAGGCATATGGACAAGCAACGATGTTTTCCTTATGAAAGAAGTGCCAGCTTCTTTGCTGATTGTTGGTGGAGGAGTAATAGGAGTTGAGTTTGCAACGTTCTTTAGTTCGCTTGGCGTAAAGGTGAAGATTGTCGAACTTGCCGACCATATCCTTCCATATGAAGATGATGACGTGGTTGAAGAGATTAAGAAATCATTTGCCAGAAAAGGTGTCGAAATAAAGGAAAAAACGAAAGTTGAAGGTGTCAAGAAGGTGACAGATGGATATGAAGTCGTACTAATTGATTCAGAAGGGAAAAGTGAGAGCATTGTAGTTGATAGAGTACTTGTCGCAATTGGAAGAAGACCAAATATTCCTGACGATGTAAAAAATCTCGGAGTAGAAATTGAGCGAGGAATTAAGACTGATAAGAGAATGAGGACCAATATTGAAGGTGTTTATGCGATTGGCGATGTGAGAGGGCAAATAATGCTTGCTCACGTTGCTATGTATGAAGGCATCGTTGCAGCGAAGAATATTGCAGGGATAGAGACTGAGATGGATTATTCAGCTGTTCCGTCTATTATATTCACAAACCCTGAGATTGCTTCAACAGGTCTCAGAGAAAAAGATGTTGATAGGGATAAAGTTAAGATTTCTAAATTCCCCATTTCAGCAAACGGAAGAGCAAGGACTATGCTTGAAAATATAGGCTTTGTTAAAGTGATAGCGGATAAGGAAACCGAAAAAGTTCTGGGAATGTCAGTAATCTCTCCTGTTGCAACTGAGCTTATAATGGAAGGCGTCATTGCTGTTAGGAATGGACTTACTGCAGCTCAACTTGAAGAGTCTATCCACCCACATCCAACACTTAGTGAAAGTCTTTTGGGAGCATTGGAAGGTGTAACCGGTCAGCCAATACACCTCTGATATAATTTTTACGGAACGATAATTAAAAGAATAGAAGGGGCTTTCGACCCGCCCCTTCTTTATTTTTCAGTTGTTTTCTTCATCTCTTCTTTTACCCTAAATAACTCATCTCTAATTTTCGCAGCGTCCTCGTATCGCAATTCAGAAGCAGCCTTGTACATCTCCTCTTCAAGTAGTGCGAGATATTCTTCATTCGATAGCGATTCCTTAAGTGCAAAGATGTTATCTTCATATATCTTGTACAGTTCTTCTTCTTTGTCTTTAAATGGAGCAAAGATGTCTTCTGTCATCGGTTTCACAATTGTCTGAGGTTTGATTCCGTTCTTTTCGTTGTATTCGATTTGTATCTTTCTTCTTCTATTCGTCTCGTCTATTGCTCTTTGCATAGCTGGCGTAATTTTGTCTGCGTACATTATGACCTTTCCGTTTTCATTTCTTGCAGTTCGTCCAATGATTTGTATGAGCGTTGTTTCGCTTCTTAGAAAACCTTCCGTATCGGCATCGAGTATGGCAACAAGTGAAACTTCTGGAAGGTCAAGTCCTTCTCTGAGTAGGTTCACCCCTACTACGACATCTATTTCCCCAGCTCGCAATTTTTTCAATACTTCGAATCGCTTTATTGTATCGAGTTCTGAGTGTAAGTACAAAGCACGGATGTTGAATTCTACAAGGTATTCTGCGAGCATTTCTGCTGTCTTCTTCGTGAGAACCGTTACAAGTGCGCGTTCTCCTCGCTTTTTGACTTCCACAATTTCCTTCACCAAATCGTCTACTTGGTATCGTGTTGGTCGTACTTCAACAAGTGGGTCAATAAGTCCAGTTGGTCGTATTAATTGTTCAACAACTTGCTCGGATACTTCCATTTCAAATGGACCTGGTGTGGCTGAGACAAAAATTACTTGATTTACCTTTGATAGGAATTCTTCAAATTTTAAGGGTCTGTTATCATACGCACAGGCCAATCTAAAACCGTATTCTACAAGACTCTTTTTTCTTGACATTTCTCCATGGTACATCGCTCTCAATTGTGGAATTGTAATATGCGATTCGTCTATGAAAACTATATAATCTTCATCGTAATAATCAAGTAAAGAGTATGGCGGTTCACCGGGATTCCTTCCATCGAAATGTCTGGAATAATTTTCTATTCCTGTACAATAACCAAGAGTACTTAAGAGTTCAATATCATTCATTGTTCTCTGATATAACCTTTGAGCTTCCAATTCTCTTCCTTGTCTTTTCAATTCGTTTATTCTCTCATCAAGTTCTTCTCTAATGCTTTTAACAGCCGATGCAATCTTTTCTTCTGTTGTCACATATTCTTTCGTTGGATATATAGTAATCCTATCAAGTCTTTCTATGATATCTCGATTCATCCTGTCAAATGTGTATATCCTATCAATTTCATCACCGAAGAACTCAATGTGGATACCTTCGTCTTGATATGTTGGGAAGATTTCAAGGGTGTCTCCTCTTAAGCGGAAACTTCCCGTCATTCCAGCATCTTCTTTTCTTTCGAATCCAATTCTCACAAGATGTTTTAGCAATTCGTTTAGTTTAACACGTTCCCCAACAGCAAGTTTAACGTTCAGTGTATCAAAATCTCTCGGGTCCCCGCATGCGTATATAGCAGACACGCTGGCAACGACTATAACGTCTCTGCGAGTCATTATGGACTTTATCGCACTCATACGCATCCTTGCAATTACATCGTTTATATCAGCACTCTTTTCAATGTACAGATCTTTTGTTGGTACATAAGCTTCAGGCTGATAATAGTCGTAATAGCTTATGAAGAACTCTACTTTGTTGTTCGGAAAGAATGACTTAAACTCAGTATATAACTGAGCAGCGAGAGTCTTGTTGGGAGATATTACAAGTACAGGTCTTTCTATTTCCTTTATAACATTTGCCATGGTAAATGTTTTACCACTACCGGTAACACCTATAAGTGTTTGGAAACGGTAGTTATTCTTCAGTCCGTTTACAAGTTTTTCGATAGCTTGTGGTTGGTCTCCTGATGGTTTATAATCACTTACAAGCTCATACATCATCTTCGCACTTCACACACCTTATTTCTAATATTTTCTTTGTTTTATGCACTTTCAACAGGTGTTACGTAAAGTGTCTTAAAATTTGAGTACAAAACGAGCCCTGGTTTAAATCCTCGCGGTTTTTTGACATATTTGATATATGTGTAGTCAACTGGGACCTTTGTTGAGTATTTACCTTTACTGAAATATGCGGCTAATTTTGCAGCATAGAATAATACCTCTTCATCGATTGCCCTTCCGTTCGTCTTTATAACAACATGAGCACCTGGCATTCCCTGGACGTGAAGCCATATATCATGTTCACTTGATTTTTTCACAAGCTCATCATTTTGTCTGTTATTTCTCCCAACAAGAATCGTAAACCCATTATAAGAATATTTCCTCGGCTCAGATTTGACTGGGAGCGATTGAGACTTTTTCTTGGAATGCTTTGCTCTTAATAAGTCATTTTCAACCATCTCGTCCTCGATTTCTTCAAGTTCTACTAAATTCTCAGCATTTTCGATAGTACTCTGGAGTTGCCTAAGGTATGTTAGTTCTCTTTCAAGTATTTCGGTACGTTCATTTATCCCGTCGAGTTTCTTTTTCAATTTGTTGTACAATTTGAAATACTTCACACTGTTTTCAATAGGCGAAAGGTGTGGTTCCAACGGGACATGTACCGATTCATTTGTTTCCCAATCAAGAAGAGTAACTGATTCTGCTCCATGGGTGATCTGGTAACTGTAAGCCTTAATGAGTTCACCAAATTTTCTATATTTATCAGCTTCGAGGCATTCCATTCTTTCTCTTTCGAGCTGTTGAAGTATTTCCTCGTGTAATGATATTCTGTTGTTAACTATACTTAGTAGCTGGGCGCTTTTTTGGTTTAGTTTGTCTTTTGTCTCCAAGTACGAAAAGTATTCGTTAATGCATTCGATTACATTATCGCATGATTTAATGTCGTTGTACTTATGGAATCGAAATGCTGAAAGGTCTACCGGAAAGTTATTTTCGTAGTACAGATATATGTTATTTTGTTTTATTTCTTCTGAAATTGTGGATAATCCAATAAAGAGTTTTTCTAATTCAGCTGTCAAAAGTTCACTTAGTGATTTGTCATCCAAGTCAGCTCTTAAAAGGAGCTCCTCAGCGCTTTGTTTTGAAAAACCTTGGATTGTTGAATAAATAAACTCGGAAAGCTTCTTGTTTTTGTTTTGGAAGTTTTCTACCGAATTAGAAAGTAATTGGTAGTCTATATCTTCTATTTTCAATTTTCCAGTACCGAAGAGAACAAATTTCTTGCCAGGGTAAATATCTCTAAAGCGTGTCTGTATACGCCTGTAAGCATCAATTATAGAACCATTTTCTACAAGGATCATATTTGAGTGCTTTCCCATTATGTCAACATAGATTTCGTAATCGTGTTTTTGACCTATTTCATCGATCTTTTTGATATTTATTATCATTGTTCTCTCGTATCCGTTCGTAGTAATTCCAGTTATTTTTCCACCACGTATTCTACTTCTGAGTAATTCAATAAAGGTATGTTTTTCTGGTTCCTTAACGATATGTTCTGTGAATGAGATGTGAGAATAATTTGGATGGAGCGAGATTTTTAAGTCGCCCTTATCGAATGAAAAGTAAATTACCTTATCATCAAGGTATATATTACGAATGTTATTTCCAATAATAAGATTTGCAATACTTTGTACAGCGATATTCATAACGAAACCATCAAATGGCATTGAGTTGCTCCTTTCCGATTCTACTAATGAGTATCACTTTTTAATATTCGTTTTTCAAATCAACTATGTTCTTTGGCATTCCACCAGACAATATTAGTCTCAAGTTTTCAATTGTTTCATCAATTCTTCCCATTTGTCCTTCAATTGTGAAGCCCCCAACGTGTGGAGAGATAACAACGTTTCTAAATGTGTGAATGGGGAATCTCGAAGGGAGTTGAACTGCGTGATCTGAATCCGGATATAAGTACCAAGTATCTATCGCAGCACCAGCAAGAATTCCATCCTTTATACCATGATATAGTGCACTCTCTTCGATAATCTGTCCTCGCCCGACGTTTATTAAGAACTTACCATGCATCATTTTAATAATTTCCTCGTTAATTAGGTTATGTGTCTCCTTAGTTAATGGAAGAGCGACGAATATTATCTTACCAAAATTTATTGCTTCAATTAGATTGTTAGTTATATAATGTATATTTTCGACAGGTTCTACATTCTTTTTGTATCCCATTATCTCGCAGTTGAAACTGGATAACAATTTAGCAAGATGTCTTCCGATGGTTCCAAGACCAATTATCGTTACACGCTTTCCTTGTATTGAAAACCAAAAATCATCGGTTTTCGAACCTGCTTCGTATCCATGCCATATACCCTTTGTTAGGTCGTTATGGTACTCAATTACTCTTCCAAGAAGTGCAAGAGCAAGTGCAAGTGCTCTTTCGGCAACTATTTTTCCATTTCCATGATTATTGGCTACAACTATGTTTTTTTCATACAGAATATCTATAGGAAGACCATTGACACCTGCCCATGGGACGAGTACAAAACGAAGCTTCTTAGCACTTATAACTTGTTCTACACTAAGAGCACCGGCAACTACAACTTCTACAGTAGGTAAGTATTGTTGAGCCTCCTCACGACTTTTGGGGATTATAAATTCATCGTTTGGAAACTCCTTGCGCAGGTCGTTAACCCGGTCAATAAAATAATCAATCATTTTTGTGAGGAATAATATCTTCAAGCTACTCACCCCTGCTCCTTGATATGGAATACCTATATTAAAATTATATCATATGCAAGTGAATGAATGAATAAAAAAAGGTCCTATTAAGAACCTTAGGACCCTTTTCAGAAGCTAAAATTCAATTTTCGATTAAAAGAAGGTTGTTAAGAGCAGATATAGTATTGCACTGACACCTGCTGAGAATGGAACAGTGATAAACCAAGAGATTATTATCTCTTTAAGTATACCAACGTTAACAACCTCTATACCTCTTGCAAGTCCAACACCAGTTACAGCACCAACGACTGTGTGTGTTGTACTAATAGGAAACCCAAAGATAGATGACAGAAGAACTGTTGTTGCAGTACCAAAATCTACAGAAAATCCTCTTGTATTGTTAAGTTCCGTTATATTATGCCCTATTGTTTCCATTACTTTGTATCCGTACAATAATACACCGAGCGCAATGCCCAAGCCACCTAAGAATAGTATGTATTTTGGTATCTCAACGTTTGATATGTTTGCAGTACCCGCCTGTTTTATCATAAAAATTAACGCTATTGGTCCAACTGCGTTAGCAACATCATTAGCACCATGTGAGAAACAGACGTATGCAGATGTCATGACCTGGACATGTCTAAAAATGCCTTCTACTGCATCGTATTCATCAGATTTCGCAACAACTTTTCTTATCAGCATGTATGAAATAGCAAAGGCCACCACGAAAAGTACAATACCTGAGATTAATGATGTATAAAGATCCTTTTTGAGAGTTTTAAGTGCGAACAGGAAGGAGATTAAGAAGAATGTAAAGCCAATCATTAATGGTGCAACCTTTTTTGCAGCTTTTAATGGACTTGGACGATGAAGAATTGAAATGACAAGAGTTTTGAACACAAGATATGCAAGAAGTCCTCCAACAATAGGTGATACAAACCAAGAGGCTACTATTTTAAAGAGCTTTGACCAATAAACTACCTTAACACCACCGCTAACAAGCCCGAATCCAATCATGCCTCCTATTATTGAATGGGTTGTAGAAACGGGCATTCCGAAAACAGTCGCAAACATGACCCAAATTCCAGCTGCAAGTAAAGCAGATATAGCACCGTATATAACATAAGTTGGGTTTGTGATGTGTTCTGTTGATATGATACCGTTTGCTATGGTTTTTGTAACTGTAGCACCAAACATTACAGCTCCGAGAAATTCCAAAAATGAAGCAAGAAATGCAGCTTGCTTGGGGGTTATTGCCTTCGCACCAACAGCCGTTGCCATACCATTTGCAACATCGTTTGCACCTATTGCAAATGCCATGAACATTCCTACAAGTATAGCAAAAAGTGAAATCACCTTCTCTCCCTCCTCTTAATATTGAAAACTATCATCAAAAAAGAAGTGCCAATAGGTATCAAGAATGAACAATAATTCTTATTCTTTCAGCTGCGTTCTTTGCCCTATCCTCGATTCGCATAAGTAAAATTACAACACTGTTGAGGAACATTATATCGACTGGATTCATTTCATGCTTCTTTGAGAAAAGTTTTCTGCCTATTTCAATTCCTATTTTATCTGAAGAGGTTTCTTCAACCTCAACAATTTCAACTTTTTCATCCTCAAGCTTTATTTCCTTTGCGGAAAAGCTTGATTCAACCACTGTTTTCAGTTTCAAAATAGTTTCGTTCATGTGTTGTACGCTCTTTACCACAACATTTGCCAATCCCAGAATATCACTTTTTACATCGTCGGGTATTACATCTATCGTATTCATCGTAAGCATTTTTACAACATCATCTGTTAAATCAATGATAGAATCGATGTTGTGTAGTATATCGAGAAAATCAGATTTGTTAAAATATGTCCACTTCAATTTGCCATAAATATCCCTAAGTTGTAATTTAATATGGTCTGCTTTATCTTCAAGTGTATCTACCTTTTTTGATTCTTCGAAAACTGAGTTGTTGTCTAAGTAGTTTTTAAGAGCTGACTCCATAATCTTGGAAGCCTCAACGCAGAGCGCCGAGTGTTCGCTTAGTAGCTCCAAAGGTGAACGGTATGGTATAAGTTTTTGGAATATGTTTGCCATCTTATCCAAACACCCCTTTCAACAGAAATGTCATTTGGTGAAAAGATTTTATCAATTCGTTTCTAAAGCTAAAATCTTTGGATTTGTCCTTCAATGAACTCAAGTACTGACTTTACAACTATACTCATTTGTTCATCAATTGCTATTTTTGCGGGGTTATCTCCTTTTTGGAAACCATAATATCCAAATTGAGAATGGTTTCCACCGTAGATTTCAACATACTTAGTGTCTTCAGGAAGAAATTTCTTTTTCTCTTCGATTTTTTCTATGGGTAAGACTCCATCTTCGGAACCGTAAATAGAGAGAATTTTTAGCCGTGAAGTCGATATATCTTTCGCTGGGTATGATGCAAGTAGAATAACACCTGCAACATATTCAGGATTACGCTGTGCAAATTCACAAGCAGCAACACCACCAAGAGAATGTCCGGCAACAAACCATTTCATCTGCGGATATTTTGAGATAACATCAAGAGCAGCATTTGTGTCAAATATAGCAAAGTTTAGTGGAACGTTCAATATTACAGAAAAAACACCACTTTCTGCAAGTTTATACGCAAGAGGTGAGTAAGCGAGGCTTTCTACATGCCCTCCTGGATAGAAGATAAAGCCTATACCTTCAAATTTGTTCTTTCCTAAATTTCTTGGGATGAAGTATATGTGTTTTTGTTGGATAACTTCAACATGATATGATGACTCTAAGTATTCCTTAACGTCGGGGAGAGCTTTCATAGGACTGTATGCCCAAAATGTAAATCCAAGCGTAATTACAACTGCAGCCACCAATGATGTGTAGATTGCGATTTGAAGACCTCGGGATTCCATTTTATCACCTCGCCGAACATAATTGGTTTGACAGACTTTTTTTATTGTAAAACTTTAAATACAACCCTTCTCGGTTCCAAGTTCCATCCACCGAATTTTATTTCGTCCAACTATATCTTAACATTCTTTTTATGATTGTCGACGTTAATTATTGTTAAAATCTTTTTTTACCATTCACAGCTACAAGCGGAAATATGCCAATCACATCTGAATAATCTATTTATGAATATATCTTTATTAGTTGTAGGTATAACCTTATTCTATCACATATTTATCCAAATTTATCCAAAATCACAAAGCCTTGAATATTGATACTTAAAAGCTATTTATTAGGTTTTTGAGAAATTCATTTTCTGTTGCATCAAAATCAAGTTGATGTGGTAAAATTAAATGAAACGTTTAATTGAAATATAAGATTATAGACAGGAACTCGGAGGTGATTTAATGGCAACTATTAAGGATGTTGCAAAAAGGGCAGGCGTGTCTATATCTACAGTATCTTATGTTTTAAACAACACAGGAAAGGTGAGAGAGGAGACCAAAAAGCGTGTGTTAAAGGCTGTGGAAGAACTTGGTTATGTGCCAAATAACTTTGCAAAGGGATTGAAAAGACAGCAGTATGATCTTGTAGCTTTAGTGGTTCATGAAATCAAAGGACCATTTTACGATGCACTTGTGCGTGGTATACAAGATGTTCTCCATTCCTTTGGCTACAATCTTCTAATATATTGTACGCTTGAGAATAGAAAAAACGATGTTGATAAGTTTCTTAAAACAGGCATTATCGGTGGAATGATAATTATGACACCATTCGTTAAGAATGATGATATTCTTAGGTGGTCTAACGAACTTGAGATAATTACACTTGATAGGATTATCAAGGATAAGAAAATTAAAAGCGTGCGAATTAATAATGAAAAAGGAACATACGAACTGGTAAAGTATCTTTTTGAGCTGGGACACCGAAAAATAGGTTTTATAAAAGGTCCAAAAGATTCTCTTGATGCAAAAGAGAGATACAGAGGTTTTACAAGGGCAATTAATGAGTTGAACTTGGATATCCGAGAAGACTACATCCTTGAAGGTAACTTTACTGAAGAAAGCGGTTATACGGTGATGAAAGAATATCTTGAAAGGAAAAAGAAAAAGTCATTACCAACTGCCTTCCTCTGTGCAAACGATGAGATGGCAATTGGTGCGATGCAAGCACTAAAGGAAAAAGGTTTTTCAATTCCGAAGGATATATCGATTGCAGGTTTTGATGATATTGAACTTTCTTCTTATGTCACACCTACGCTTACTACTGTGAGAAGACCCATGTATCAACTTGGCTCACTTGCTGCACACATGCTGCTCAGCCTTCTTCAAAATAAAGAAGATTATGTTTCTAACATTGTGCTTGATGTGAATCTTGTAATTAGAGAGTCTACAGCTAAAGCGATGGGATAATCTTTTTCAGTACATAAAAAAATAGAAATTACAAGATATACAAAGTAAAGACAAGATTTTTTATTTTTTTCAATCTTACTGAGCATAATAATAATATTTTCTGTGTTTTGTTGAACAGTTGATCATATGCTATTATTAGTTGGTGAAATTTAGTGAAACGTTTCGGTATAATTTCAGCACGTGTTTAAGAGGTGAAGTATTTGAAAAAGTTAGAGTTTCGGGATGGTAGGTTCATTTTAGATGGTAAAGATAAGTTCTTATTTTCAGCAGAGATCCATTATTTCAGAATTGATCCAGATATGTGGAAGGATAGGTTACTGAAGATTAAAGAAGCTGGATTTGATACAGTTAGTTTTTACGTACCATGGTTCTGGCACGAGCCAGAAAATGGGGTTTTTGATTTTTCAGGTTCTTCTTCTCCAAAGAGGAATTTGATAGGATTTCTCGATATGATAGCCGATCTTGGGATGAATGTTATTTTTAAACCGGGACCATATGTAATGTCCGAACTTAAGAATGAAGGGTTACCTTTTTGGTTGTACGATTCTATCCCAAATGCGATTGCGAGAAATCTTGATGGTAAGCCACATCCTACGCGAGTTTTTTCATACCTTCACCAAGATTACCTAAGATATGTTAAGAGATGGTATTCGCATGTAGCAGAAGTTATAAGAAGATTTGAGAATGTAGTCATGATACAGATTGACAATGAGGTTGGAATGCTTCAGTGGATAACGTCACATGGAGATTACAATGAAAGCACGATTGCAAGTTTTTCTTCATATCTTTTAGATAAGGGTTACGTGAAATTGGTTGAAGAACTAAAGAATTGGAATTTTGGGAAGAAATTCTCAAGAGCCCTTGCGGTTGAATACCATACATTTATGCGAAAGTGTTATGGATATTATCTTGATACCTTAAAAAAATATCTCAAAGAATCTGGCATTGATTTGCCTGTGATTGTTAATATCCACGGGTTTGATATGGTTGAGTATGCAAAACGTGGAAAAAGGTATCCAATAGGCGTTTCACAACTTTTCAGAGCAGCTAATAATGAGAATACAATTCTGTCTGGTGATTATTACATAGGAAATATAGTTCATGAGAATTTCAGTGATTTGGCGGTTGCAAATGCAATCATGTATGCAGTCCAAAAACCTGAACAACCATTGTTTTCAGCAGAATTTCAGAGTGGTTTTCAAATGGATAAACCAAAATTGCTTCCATCCACTTTAGATTTGACATCAAGACAGTGTATAGGAAATGGGATGAATGGAATTAACTATTACATGTTCGCAGGTGGTGATAATCCGGAGGGTTCTGCCCTTATGGGAACTTATCACGATTGGCAAGCACCAATAGCTCGAGATGGGAAAACAAGAAGAGGTTACTATGTTCTCAAGGATTTAATCACAGAGATAAGGGAAATAGAAGAGGAACTTGTTAGTTCTAAGCCTGTATTTGATACCTATTTTGGTTTTATTCCGGAGTATTACTCAACTGAGCATTTTAAAGAACACGATGTAGATATGTCCGAACTTGAGTTTAAAAGGGACGCGGCTATATTTGATGGTACTTTGAGGGCACTAAAGTTATTAAATTATAATTTTGGAGGTATTAATCTAAGTGAGCCTGCTGATTTAAAAAATAGCTTCTTAAATGTTGATAGCCTTTGGGTCTTTTCATACAGGTGGATGCCACTGAATGTTCAACAAGCAATTGTTGATTATCTTATGAGTGGTGGAAAAGTGATAATCTTTCCAGAACTCCCAATCGAAGATGAAATCGGAAATAAATGTACGGTATTGATGGAGACCATAGGTATAAAGAGCATAGAAAAATCAGGTTGGCAGACAGTTAATACTTTCGGTATTGATATAAACGTTTTTCATGTGGATTCGTACAAATTCAACGAAAATGATAGGGAGTATCAAGTGTTTGCAAGAAGTCAAAATGGCGAAATTTGTGGATTTTTAAAGGATATTGGTAAAGGAAAAGTAGCAGTTTGTGGGTTTGGTGTAGAAATAGAAAGAGAATATAAAGTCGAAGTTTTTAAGAGATTGTGCGAAACCATTGGCATTAAAAGAACTGTGAATGTAGTCAGTGAAGATTTCCTTGATGTCTATGTGAGAAGATTAGATAATAAGATGTTTGTCTTTGTGAATAACTATGATGATTACGGTAAAGATGCGCAAATTGAGATAAATGGAAAGCATATAACAGATATCTATGTAATGCCACGAAGAGGGAAGATTTTTACTTTCGAGATGGGAGAAGAAGAAAAAGCGTTAGCTGAATTTAATTCAAAAAAACGATCTTTGTGAGAGGAGGGGAGCGTTAACTATGAAGCTTTTTGAGAGTAAGTATGGGTACCTTTACAGATGATGGAAAAGAATATGTAATTACAAATCCAAGAACTCGAAGACCTTGGGTTAATGTTATAAGCAATGGCGACTATTCGATTATAGCTTCCCACACAGGTAGTGGTTATTCTTGGAGAGGAAATGCTGGGCAGAATAGGATAACAAGGTTGTATCAAGATCTTATTAAAGATAATTGGGGAAAGTACGTCTACATAAGAGATATTGAAAGTGGGGAGTACTGGTCAGCTGCTTGGAAACCCGTAATGGCAAATTACCAGCATTATGAAGTAGTGCATGGAATTGGTTATACAATATACAAGCACAAGGTAAACGACATCTATTCTGAAATGAAGTTATTCGTAAGTATCAATGCACCAGTTGAGTTTATGCATTTGACTCTTAGAAATGATAGTGACAGAGTTAGAAAGATCGATGTTACTTCGTTTTTTGAATGGGTATTAGGAAACTTTCCTGATGAACATAGAGAGTTTCATAAACTCTTTATCCACCCATCCTTTAAAAATAATACTATATTTGTTCGCAAGTATCTCGGACAATTTCCAGATGAAAAAGGAAGATGGAATAACACGGATTGGGACCACATTGCGTTCCATAGTGTAAGCATGCCTGTAAAATCGTTCACTTGTGACAAGGAATCATTTATCGGAATGTATTTTGACGAGCGAAATCCTGCTGCTATGAAAATTCCACGTCTCGATAACAAATGTGACAGATTTGGGGATGCATGTGCATCTTTGCAGGTTGAACTAATTTTAAACCCAGGTGAAGAAAAGGAAGTTGTGTTTACAATTGGTGCTGCAAAGATAGGAGAGGAAGATACGGAAGGACTGGCTTTGAGATACACAGATGTTCAAAGAGCAAAAGATGAGTTTTCAAAAGTAAGGAGTTTTTGGATGGAACTTCTTGAGAAAGAATTAGTTGAAACTCCTGACATTGGCTTGAACATAATGACAAATTACTGGACAAAATATCAAGCAATATCAGGTAGAATTTGGGCAAAATCTGGTTATTATCAAGTTTCAGCCGGATATGGATTTAGGGATCAGTTGCAAGACTCCCAGATTTTCCTTAGCTTGAACCCAGAACTTTCAAAAAAGCAGATTCTTCTTCATGCAGCCCATCAATTCCAAGAGGGTGATGTTCTACACTGGTGGTTCACAATCCGCGGCGGAGGTCCAAGAACTCATTGTAGCGATGATCTTTTATGGCTACCTTTCATAACGCAGGAATACATAAAAGAAACCCTTGACTATTCAATTCTCGATGAGATTGTTCCCTTTGTTGATGGAGGTAGTGCAACGCTTTATGAACATTGCAAGCGTGCTATAGAAAAATCATTTAAAAGATTTTCTCCAAGAGGCTTACCACTAATAGGTGAAAATGACTGGAACGATGGCATGAATGCTGTTGGCACAGAATGGAAAGGTGAAAGTATTTGGTTGGCACATTTTATGTATCTATTGTTGAAAGAGTTTGTTCCAATAATAGAAATGAAAAATGACATGATATTTGCCCAAAAGTGTAGAGATGTAATGGAAACGCTCAGAGACTCGGTTAACAAATTTGCATGGGATGGTGAATGGTTCATACGAGCGACGAAGGATAATGGCGAAAAAGTTGGCTCAAGGGAAAATGATGAGGGCTTCATATTCCTGAACGCACAAACTTGGGCTGTAATAAGTGATATTACAGACGATGAACGAAAGAAGATGGCTATGGAAAGTGTTAAAAAGTACCTCTTGAGGGATTTTGGAGCACTTTTACTGTATCCTGCCTATACTAAACCAAGAAGCGATATAGGATACATAACAAGATATGCTCCAGGGTTAAGAGAGAATGGAGGAGTATATACACACGCTGCGACATGGGCTGTTTGGGCTTTTTCGCTCATGCGCGATGCAGAAAGTGCATACAAATCATACAAAGGGATATGTCCACCTTATAGAAGCTATGATATTGAAAACTATTGGGCTGAGCCGTATGTAACATGCGGAAATTCAGATGGTCCAATCTCACCTTATTATGGACGAGGAGGTTGGACGTGGTACACAGGTTCTGCACAATGGCTCCATCGTGTTGCGACACACTGGATACTTGGTATCAGACCAAACTACGGATACCTTGATATAGACCCTGTGATTCCCAATGAATGGGAAGGATTTACATATAAAAGATATTTTGGAACTACGTTATACACTGTAATTGTTAAGAATCCAAACAGAGTTAGTTACGGCGTTAAGAGAGTTATTTTTGATGGGAATGAAGTTGAAAGAGTTCCAATTCTTACGGACGGTAAGTCCCATACGGTTGAGGTAACTCTCGGTTAACTCATCACACTTTCTTAAAGGGAGGGAAGTTGTATGAAAAGATTTTGGATAGTAGGTTTGTTGTTGGTCCTCACGGTGTTGTCATTTGGTAAAGTCACTATTACCTATGTAAACTGGAACAGCGGTTTAGAGATTGAGCAAGCTATGGTTGAAGAATTCATGAAACTTCATCCAGATATCGAAGTAAAGATAGTCAAGCATGAAGGTAATTACGAAGATTGGCTCATCGCACAAGCTGCGGCAGGTAAGTTGCCAGATGTTATCATGATACCAAACATTCCTATGGCTTTAACAAATGATTGGGCACTCGACTTAACAAAGATGGCACTTGCCGATCCAGAGTGGAAGAATATACCAGCACCTATTAGAAATGCAACTATATACAACAATAGGATTTACGCAGTTCCAGCAGGTCTGTTCTTTATGGGTTACTTTGTCAACGATGATCTATTCGACAAGTATAATGTCAAACCACTGAAATTTGCACCATCATGGAATGAATTTCTAACAGCAGTCAAAAAACTTACAATACCAAAAGACGGAATAATAGGTTTAGCAGAGGAAGTTCAGATACCAGAATGGTATCCAGCAATGAAGAATCTCAAACTCGGTTGGTACACGTGGGATGGAAAACAATACAATCTTGATGATCCATCATTTATCGAAGCAGTGAATATTGCAAAGCAACTTTGGCAAGGTAAATATGTTTACGACGCACTTCCAGAAGAGCAAAAGAAACAATACAACGCTGGCTGGTATGGTGATGTATGGAACCAAGGAAAAATAGCAATAAGATGGTCTGGAACATGGGACACAACGTTCTTCTCAACATTACCATTTAAGAGTAGGTTTATAGGTGTCCCCGGTGGCAGAATTCCAGTTGTTGGTGACTTTTTTGTGATTGCAAAAACAACGAAGAATCCTAAGGAAGCATTCTTATTCGCAAAGTTTGTAACATTTGGAAGAGATGGTATCCTCAAGAGACTGGAAATTGATAAGAAAAACCAATGGGCATCTTTACCACTTACAACTGAAAAAGCAGTTCTCGATAAATACTTTAGTGTGAAAAAACTCTTCTCAGGTGTGGATGAAGCCTACGTGAAGATTGGCACAGGTATAATCGAAGGCGTTAAAATAGTTCCCGGTTACATACCATCAAGATGGACTGCACCTACTGGAATCAAAGTTGGCGACAATCCAAATGCAAATATTGGCGATGTTATTTGGAATGCCATGAGAGGTAGCATAAATATTGCAGATTATGCAAAACAACTCAATAAGATAGCTAATGACCAATATCAGAATGCTATTAAAAAGATTGAGATAATGACAAAGTAAATCTAATAATTTTTGAATACTTTGGCATCTATTAGGAGGGAAAAATATCACTTACAGTAGTATTCGTGAAAAGGCATTAACTAATAGAATCTTAAGCACGCTTGTAATAATCTTATTGTTCTTCATCACTGGAATTTTGTATTCAGCTGAGAAGAGAGCCCCCGACTACGTAACATATCTTAGCAGTTTTACAGCCCCTCTCTGGACTGGGGAGACCCCTTGGGTTTCTCCCCAGTTATTTGCTGAACTTTCTGCAGGAGACTCAATTGCATTCAATGTAAAATCTGAAAAAGAAGGTTTTTGGAATATTCGCCTTGAGTATCAGGTTCTTTCAAATCAAGTGTTACCTCCAGAAGTTTCAATTACAATAAATGGTAAGTTGCCATTCAAGGAAGCCCAATCAATTCCATTAATTCAGTATTGGATTTATAGTGATTTGAATTTTCCAAAAAATAGATACGGTGATGAGATTCTTCCCAAACAGAAAATAGCAGATTCATTTGTTTCCTTTGTTTTGAGGAATCCGACCGGAATAGATAAGTATCCACTTTGGTTTAAAATCGGTTCTCCAGATACTACCATAGGATTGACACTTCGAAGTGGAAAGATACTTTTGAAACGCATATATTTGGAACGACCAGCCGATGAAAAAAGATACGTAAGAAAAGCTACTAACGTTGTTCAAAGGTTATCTAAACCAATAATAATAGAAGCAGAAAAACCTTATAATAAAACTGAACCATCCATTAATGCAGTTGCTGTAAGATCTCCTGAAGTTGTACCTTACTCGACTTATAACCTTTTGTTGAATGCCTTCGGTGGTGAAAATTGGAAACAACCAGGTCAAACCGTATCATATCTTTTCTATGTACCAGAAGATGGATATTACAAAATTGCACTTAAATACATGCAAGACTTAAAATCAAACTTTACAAGCTTTCGCAAGATTTATATAGATGATAAAGTTTTGTATAAAGATCTTGTCGAAGTTCCTTTTGAGTACTCAACGAATTGGAATATAAGAACATTAAAGACAGAGGACAAGACTGAGGACATCTTATTTTATCTTACCAAAGGTACACACAAAATTTCACTCGAAGTTAATGTATCAATGTATTCAAGCATACTTTACAAGCTGAAATCAATGATCGATTACATAAATACACTTTCACTGCAAATTAAATACATAACAGGCGGTAAGTTGGATAAAAACATTGAATGGGAAATCCGGGATTACTTTCCCAACATTCAAGCAGAATTGAAGAGAATAATAAAAGATATTGACGTAATAAAAAAGTCTATGGCAACCTTAAACGGAAACATACTCAATGCTGAATATGTATCGCTAAATCTTGCTCAAATGCTTTTGAAGAGATTGGAAAGCGATGTAAACAAAATTCCAAATAGACTTGAAGTATTGACGGGAAGCACGGGCTCGGTTCTTTCAGAGTTATCTAATGTTTATAACGGTCTTCAACAAATGCCTTTAAAGATAGATGAAATTTACATATACCAAGGTCAAAACATAGATGGAATAGTTAAGACATCGCCATTCAAATTGTTTCTTGAAGGGCTTAAGAGGTTTTTTCATTCGTTCGTCCCAAGAAGATACTTAGATCATCAAAATACCAAATCTAAGAATGCTGTTGTATTGAAAGTGTGGGTAAACAGATCACGCCAGTATGTAGACATATTGCAACAACTTATCGACAAGGAGTTTACACCAAAGACTGGTATTCTTGTTGATGTCTCAATAATGCGTGATGAAGGAAAATTGATCCTTGCAAATGCAGCAAAAAAATCACCAGATATTGCTTTGAGTATAAGTAACTGGATACCTTTCGAAATGGGCATTAGGGGAGCTGCACTTGATTTAAAAAGGTTTTCTGACTTTGTGGAATTTTCAAAAAACTTCTACCCAGGCTCTTTGCTTCCGTATCTATATGAAAACAGTTGTTATGGTCTTCCAGAAACGCTTGATTTTTACGTATTATTCTACAGAAGGGATATAACCGATTATCTCAGAATAAATATTCCAAATACCTGGGATGATGTAAAACTTATACTTCCAGAACTTCAGAGGAATGGTATGAACTTCTATATACCGCTTGGTGGTTCCACATCCTTTAAAGCATGGATGACCACAGCACCGTTTATAATGCAATATCACGGGCAGTTGTTCACGAATGATGGTTTGAGGACAGCTATAGACAATCCATCAACTTTGAGAGCTTTCAAAGAAATGACCGAACTATTCACAATGTATGGAATGCCCACACAGGTAGCAAACTTTTTCGAAAGTTTCAGAAAAGGTGAAATTCCGATAGGCGTTGGAAATCTTGGTACATACGTACAATTAATCATTGCAGCACCAGAACTAAATGGACTTTGGAGTATAGCACCTTCACCTGGTGTTAATCACAATGGAACGGTTGAAAGGTGGCAAACAGGTTCTGCGCAAGCTATAGCAATCTTAAATGATACGAAATATCCTATGGAATCTTGGGAATTTGTAAAATGGTGGCTTTCAAAAGAAACACAGATTAGTTTTGTAAACCAAGTTGTAAGTACTTATGGAATAGAATTTCTGACCATACCTTCAAACAAATATGCAATTGATGGATTACCTTTACGTTTTTCAGACCTTAAGGTTATAAAGGAACAATTTGAATGGTTACAGGAAGTTCCAAAGATGCCTGCAAGTTATATATTAGAACGTGAGATAAGTAACATCTGGAACAAAGTTGTACTTGAGGGAAAGCCTTTGAGAGTTGCAGTTGATGACAGCGTTCAGATAGTTAATAAGGAATTTGCACGTAAACTCGAAGAGTTTGGTTACTATAAAGACGGAAGAGCTGTAAGACCTTTCAAAATATACACAATCAGTGACATTATGAAGTGGTATGAAAGAGATATCAAAAAATGATTAAAGTCCAAGAGGTGATTTTGTGAGACGTTCTGACAGTAGATGGATAATCACATTTCTTTCACCATATATTGCGCTCTTCAGTATTTTTATAATTGTACCAACGATTTTGGCAATACTTCTATCATTTACGAATTTTAACGCTATACAATTCCCAAAGTTTGTTGGTTTAAAGAATTATGTTTCTTTATTTACAACAGACAGTGTTTTTATGCAATATGTACTTCCAAACACGATAAAGTTTGCAATAATTGTTGGACCGCTCGGCTATTTCTTATCCTTTTTCCTTGCCTGGATGCTTGCTCAAATTCCGAGAATATCCCGTACAATTTTATCACTTATAATTTATTCACCATCAATGACTGTTGGTGTTGCTATGCAGGTGATTTGGTTAACAATATTCAGTGGAGATAAATCTGGGTATTTGAACAGCTTTCTGCTTAGGTTGGGGTTAATAGATCAGCCAATTCAGTGGCTTCAGTCACCAAAGTTCTTATTTCCAACGATGGTTATCGTAACTCTATGGAGTAGTATGGGGGTAGGGTTTTTGGCAATGCTGGCTGGTGTTTTGAATACTGATCCTGAAGTCTATGAGGCTGGATATATAGACGGCATATCGAAGAGATGGCAAGAGATTTTTTACATAACAATTCCACTTATGAAACCTCAAATGTTATTTGGAGCTGTTATGTCAGTTGTCTCAACTTTTCAAGCAGGTTATATAGGTGTGATGTTATCTGGTTCTAATCCAACACCACAGTATTCTGGTCAACTCATCGTTAATCACATAGAAGACTTCGGATTTATGAGATATGAAATGGGTTATGCAGCTGCAATATCTGTTGTTTTACTTATAATGATATGGATTAGCTCAAAGTTTGTTTGGGCACTCTTCTTAGATAAAGATTAGTTTTAATTTGCAAGGGGTGATCTAAATGTCGTTTAAGGGAACTAAGATAAATCCAGAGAGATTTCATAAGAGTCAGATTAAATTCTATATTGTGCTTATTCCACTTGCCATATTTATGGCGATTCCTCTTGTTTTCATATTTTTTAACGCATTTAAACCATACAACGAACTCTTCGCATTTCCACCCCGAATATTTGTTAGGAATCCAACATTGCAGAATTTTAAAGCTCTATTCAGTGCTATGACACAGTCTGGGATTCCGGTCAGTCGGTATCTCTTCAATAGTTTCATCATATCAATTGCAGTTGTGGTACTTTCAATATTTATCAGCACTGCTGCAGGTTATGTACTGTCAAAGAAGAATTTCAAACTCAAAAAGCTTCTCTTTGAGATTAATACTCTTGCTTTAATGTTTGTTCCTACTGCTGTGTCAATTCCAAGGTACATTATCATTGCAAAACTGGGATTGGTCGATAATTTCTTAGCACATATACTCCCAGTTCTTGCCATGCCAGTTGGATTGTTTCTTGTAAAGCAGTTTATTGACCAAATTCCTGATTCTCTAATCGAGGCTGCAAAGATAGACGGTGCAAGTGACTGGTTTATTTACCTTAAAATAATACTTCCTCTTACAAGACCAGCAGTTGCTACAATCGCTATACTTGCATTTCAAAATGCATGGAACTCAACAGAAGCTTCTTTAATATATATAAACAACGAAAGTTTGAAGAACTTTGCTTATTACATGTCATCTTTGAGCGGGGCTTCTGGAACAATTGCAGGTGCTGGAATTGCTGCCGCAGCTGCGTCTATAATGTTTTTACCGAATCTTATAATATTTATTTTCACACAGAGTAAAGTTATGAATACTATGGCACATTCTGGAATTAAATAATTTCCGCACCAAAGAGCAAGAAAACGTAAAGAAGGGGCTATGTTCATGGAAGAGACTAAGATCATTCATATTGAAAAGTTTTTTTTAATACTTACCTTATTTGTTACATGTATGTTTAGTGTAACAACTTTGTCATATGCACCGTATTACACTTACACACTTGGTGTTGGTTATAACATAGTGAGAATTCAGGATGCTTTTGAACCTTTAGAAAAGCTTGTCTTTGATACATCATCTGTTTCAGACATATTCTGGAAGGATGGAAAACTCTATATAGCAGACACTCAAAATGCAAGAATTGAAGTTATCGAACAGGAATTAAAAAACAGTTCACCAACTTATATTGGTGAAGGAACTTTGATGAATCCAGAAGGGATATTTGTAGATGATAACGGGAATATCTATGTTGCTGATTCTTGGGCGCAGAGTGTTTATAAATTTTCCCCAACAGGTGATTTGCTTCTTACAGTGTCCAAGCCTGACTCTCCAATATACGGAAGGTCAAACGATTTTGTACCACTTAAAGTCGCTGCTGACAAGAGAGGTAATATTTATGTAGTTTGTCGAGGCTTAACTAACGGCTTAGCAGTTTTCAACAAAGAAGGTCGATTTTTAAGCTTTTTTGGTGCAAATTCACCAAAAGTTACTTTAAGAATGGTACTGCAAAGGTTGGTTTTTTCCGAATCTCAAAAGGCCCAACTTTTGAGAATTAGACCACCATCACCCACGAGTTTGACAGTTGACAATGTTAACGCAGTTTGGACTGTTACACAAGGGTTGAGAGAAGATGCAATAAAGAGATTTAATGTCTCAGGAATAAACATATATCCACGTTTAGAAGTTTCAAGTGAATTATTTGTGGATATTGATGTAGATGAGCTTGGTAATGTATATGCGTTAGCATCAAATGGTGTCATATATGTTTATGATTTACTTGGTAATTTAATTTTTATCTTTGGTGGTCAGAGTTTTTACGAGAATAGACTTGGACTGTTTAGATCACCATCGGCGATAACTGTTGCAAAAGACGGGAAAATATTCGTGCTGGATAGGGAAGATGGTACGGTAACAATTCTAAACGCAACAGCTTTCGGAAGACTCGTATTGAAAGGGGTTTATTATTACAACCAAGGAATGTACTTAGATAGTGAAGCAATATGGCGGGAAGTAAAGCGTACGAATTCAGCGTTTGTTTTAACGTACAAAGTGTTGGGAAATGTTGAGTTCAAAAAGGGTAATTATTCAAAAGCTTTTGAGTACTTTAAACTTGCAAGAGATACTAAGGGCTATTCAGATGCTTTTTGGTACATTAGAAATCAGTGGCTGCAAAAGATTATAGGTCCTATCTTTATTTTACTTGTCTTTTTTGCTGTCTTTGATCTTATCAGAACGATATTAATAAGGCAAGGCGTAATAAAGAAAACAAAAGAGAAAAGGAAAGCAAGAGAGAATGTCATCTTACAACAACTAAAATACCTTTGGTTTTTTGTTAAAAATCCATTTGATGCAGTTTATGAGGTGAAGCACCACGATAGAATTTCATGGATTACAGGGATATTTATGTATTTACTCTTGTACCTCGAAAATATCTTAGTGCGTATCGTAGGTTCTCCTCTCTTTTTCGGATTTAATGCTAGGAGAATAGACTTTTTTGGCCTCTTTGTTGATACTTACAGGTTGTTGTTCCTATTTGTTTTAGGGAATTTCCTTGTTAGCGAAATTTCTGAAGGTGAAGGAAGATTCAAGCATATATTTATTGGAACAATAGCATCATTTTTACCGTACATTATCTTTTCTGTACCACTTGCAATTTTAACTAACATTTTGACCCTAAATGAATCGTTTGTATACACTTTTGGAATGCAGATAGTATGGGGTTGGTCTTTTGTATGGTTGTTCATAGTCATAGCTCAAGTACACAATTTCTCTTTTGGTGAGACTTTAAAGAATTTCCTACTCACTATATTTGCAATGATTTTGATTACTATACTAATAGTAATTGTCGCAATCCTTGTGAAAGAAGAAATAACATTCTTCACTTCTATTTTCGAGGAGTTGATATTCCGTGCCAAAGCAAGGTGATAAAACTTACAAGATTTCAAAAAATGTTCTTAGGCTGATAGTCAAGCTTGTCGTTACCTTGGCAATTATTGTTATTTTCATACTTTTGGTGCATTCTGGAAACATGGAGATTACACCGACTCTTCAACAGTTTTCTGGTAATGATTCGTACGGTTTTTCGGTACCAGAATACGATTTTTCTATGGAAAATGATTTACTGAGAGTTTCGGTAGATACCCACACGCTCCAATTTGAAGTAATAGATAAACGTAACAACCACTTTTGGCAATCTGTAATTACACAAGAAGACACTGCACTCAACAAAACATGGTTGATGTTCTTCAACTCGCCAATAACGGTCGAGTTCTTTGATTACACAAATAATATGCAGAGAGCTTATCTAACAAGAGATGCAAAGATTTCTGTTAAGAGATCAGCAGAAAATATTCTCACTGCAAACGTCGAGTTTGAAAACATAGGTGTGTCTTTTGATGTTTCATATGAACTTATTGGCGATTCACTTAGATTGAAAGTGGACAATTTAAAAGAAAAGCAATACAAATTGATTAGTTTATATCTATACCCATACCTCGGTGGATCTAAAGGAAATGTCAGTGGGGCATTTATATTAGCAGATGGAGTTGGGGCTAAAATCGATCTCCAAAAGAAGACCGTAGCAACGGCTCCATTAAAGATGAGAATCTATGGCAATGACATTGGATTTCAAGAAGTTCTTCCATATTCTTATTTTAAAAATGTGAGAGAAGCGGAAAATTATGCATTGCCATTCTATGGTGTTTTGTATAAATCGAATAATACAGATTGGGGATTGTTAACTGTCATTGAAGAAGGAGATTTATACACAGAGATAAATGCTTACAAATCAGGTATTGTAACAGATAGCAATTGGATTACACCAAGGATAGTTTTGAGAGATTTACATAAGAAACTTCTAAATAAAGCAGGTGAAGGGATAACAGTACCACAAGAAAATATCAATATAAGAACTCTTTCAATAAGATACATTTTCATGCAAAATGCAAATGAATACACTTTAGCTCAGAGATTCGTTTACGAATATGGGAAGAACAATACGAAAAACAGCTCGAAAAATGCAATAAGATTTAAATTTGACATACTTATGGCAGAGGTAAAGAAAGGTACTTTTGGGTACGTCTTGGTTAAAATGACAGATGAAAAGCAACTTCAAGAGGTCAAAAGAAAGATAAGAGAGAAAGTTCCGGAATCCATTTTTGTATTGCATGGCTTTTCTAAAGGCGGACAATCGCTAAGTTCTCCAAAGCATTTGCCATTCGAAAAGAGGATATTAAGGGAAGTGACTCGTTTTAGTGAGGACTTCTTTTATGTAGATTATATACTTGCATCTAAGGAATCAAGGACAATGAGGAAGATTTATATCGCACAAAATATGTTGGAACAACTTATAGAATATGAGAACAGATACGTACTTTCACCAAAATACATGTGCGACGTTTCAGCAACAGAAATAGGGAAGTTTGAAAGAATGGGTATTAAAAGAATCGCTTTTGGAAGCTTGGGAAGACTCATCTTCTCGACTAATAACCTCAGAAGGGACCAAGTTCTGTCAGATATAAAGGATATAATTCGAAGTGCTAAAAGTTCAATGGTATATGGATACAATTGGCAGGTTGCAAAGCTTGCAAATGCAATTTCAGATATGACTCTAACAAATTCTGGATACGAAATCGAAGATGAGGTAATTCCTATTGTCCCGTACATCTTAAGGCAACTCGCCATGACATTCTCAAAGCCACTTAATCTATCTTCTAACTATTCGAAAGACCTTTTAGCTTGCATTGAATATGGTGTTTTACCATCATTTTACTTAACCTGGAATGATTCTGAGAAACTTATCGAAACAGATTTGAGAGATTTAGTTTCAACAAAGTTTGATGATTGGTATGATAAGATTTTCGAAGCATATAAACTCTTTGAATCAGCTTCAAAATTCTTCTCATCGAGGCTTACAACAAGGGAAAGTATATCGAGAGATATTTATTTGGACACTTACGAAAATGGTATTAAGGTTATTTTTAATTACACTGATAAGCCGTACAAATTTAATCAAATTATAATCAAACCAAGTTCATTCTTTGTACTTGATGAGAGGTGATTAATATGAAATTCAGACTTAGAACAAAAGAAGCGATCAAAGGTTTTATATTCATATCACCTTGGATAGTAGGTTTTTTGGTTTTTACATTGATACCTCTAATTAGAACTTTCTTTTACAGTCTAAACGAGGTGAAAGTAACTGCTGAAGGTGTTAGAACTTTGTTCCTTGGTTTGAAGAACTACAAAGATTCATTTCTAACCGATGTCGATTACCCACAACTGCTTATTGACTATTTTTTGCAGATGATTGTTTTTGTTCCCATAATCGTTTCATTTGCACTTGTTATGTCATTACTATTGAATATTGAGATTAAGGGAAGGAGTGTTTTTAGAACTATATACTTTTTACCTGTGGTTATAGCAAGCGGACCAGTTTTTAATCAGTTGATGAGTAAAGGAGCTATGACGTTTTCAGGTTTAGCTAACTTGGAATTTGTAAAATCTCTGCAATCAAGCTTACCACAAACTTTTTCAAGGATTGTTGGTATGTTCATTTCCGGTTTTATCATGATTCTCTGGTATTCAGGAGTGCAGATTATTGTATATCTTGCTGGTTTACAGAAAATTGATAAGAGCATGTACGAAGCTGCCAGAATAGATGGGGCATCAAGATGGCAAATACTCTGGAAGATTACGATGCCTGTGTTAGCTCCACTTACGTTGGTTAATATAGTATATACGATAGTCACACTATCAACTTTCGCTACGAGTCCAATAATTCAGAAGATACTCGTAGACATGTACAGACCTGAAAGGGGTCTTGGGTATGCATCTGCACTTGCTTGGATATATTTCTTGGCAATTCTAATAGTGATTGGTATTTTTGTCCTAATATCATCTATTTACAGAAGGAAGGTTAGAGTGTCATGAAACAAAGCATGAAATTCAGTGTCTTTGAAAAGAATGTAAAGAAGAGCGCGGAAATTGTCAGTGTATATTTTATGCTACTGCTTGTAGGTTTTGTTTTCGTTTATCCAATAATTTATATGCTTTCATATAGCTTTATGGATACCTCAGACCTTGTTAATCCACTTGTGAAATGGATTCCAACAAAGATATACACTGGCAATTATAAAGATGCTGTTAACGTATTAAATTATTCAAAGACATTACTACAAACAATCATAGTTTCAACATTACCAGCTGTACTCCAAACATTTTCAGCTTCTCTTGTCGGGTATGGATTCTCACGTTTTAAATTTCCTGGGAAGAAAGTTCTCTTTGCAATAGCTATTGCAACATTCATCTTACCGCCACAAGTTACAATGATTCCACAATTTTTAATGTTTAAGGATTTAAATTTGCTTGGTACGTTATGGGCACTTATCCTTCCAGCATCATTTACACAGGGAATAAGGAGCACCATATTCATAATTATATTCTATCAGTTCTTCAATATGTTTCCAAAATCCCTTGAAGAAGCAGCTAAAATAGACGGTGCCTCAACTTTAACGATTTTCTATAAGATTGTTGCTCCGTCAGCAATGCCAGCCTATCTGATTTCCTTTCTGTTTTCACTGGTTTGGTATTGGAATGATACAGTGATAACAGCCCTCTATTTGGGTGAGCGATGGACAACTTTGCCACTTCAACTTCAAAGATTTGAAGATATGTTTAGACGTATATATCAGGCAGTTCCCGGTGCAACCACAGGTAGAACGCTGAATGAATCTATCGTTATGGCAGGTACACTACTAACAATTATACCTCTTCTGTTAATTTATTTCTTCGCTCAAGATTGGTTTGTCAAAAGTATAGATAGAACAGGAATAACTGGGGAGTAATTCAAGAAAAGGTAAATCTGTAAAGTAAAAAATAAAGGAGATGAGAGAAAATGTTGTTCGACATTGAAGAGATTATTTCACAAATGACTATTGACGAAAAGATTAGCTTCGTTGTTGGTGTTGGTGTACTTGGGGCATTTGGTAATCCGAATCCAAAAGTTAGCGGAGCTGCTGGAGAGACACGAGAGATAGAAAG
>Ga0207432_10109_pt1 | contig 31173 bp, 22 predicted proteins | sample YelNatsi2bottle7_FD_187543 | JGI IMG/M metagenome (GOLD analysis project Ga0207432, IMG submission 187543) | Hot spring thermophilic microbial communities from Obsidian Pool, Yellowstone National Park, USA - site 2 bottle 7 (SPAdes) (version 2) | ecosystem: Environmental > Aquatic > Thermal... | reverse complement strand
TTTTTGATATTTCATATATTTATTATTATGGAAACCTCGATTTTCCGCTTTTTTATGGGAGAAATTGTTTTTTTGAATGCCCTAAAATCGCTATTTCATCTGCTTTTCTGATCATCGCAAATTACTCTTTGGCTACATTTGTCCCATAAGGCTTTTATTTTTAATAATTTTCTTATACTTTCATTTGACAAACAAAGTAAACGAGGGCTATAATTAAATTTGTCAGAGATTTTCTCAGGGGGGAGTTAGATGAAAGACAACATATGCAACGAGTTTCAGGCTACAGTCTCCCAATGTTTGGTACGGCATAAGAGTATTATCGACATAATCACTAAAGTTCAAGAAACTGCCGGACGCGTTAATAGAGCTGTTGCAAAATCGGTTACCAGTTGCGGCTGTTTGGAAATAAACGCTAAAAAACAGCAGTTCCCCGCTAACATTTCTCTTTATGAATTAACTCAATACATGGATACTCATTTAAAAGGCAATTTATGTGATAATTGCCGCGAGGTCATAGAACAGGAAATTGGTAATCATCTTTTCTATATTGCTGCGCTGTGCAATCTTTTAGGATTAAGTTTAAACGATATCATTGTTGAGGAAAATGACAAGCTTTCTACCCTCGGGATTTACAATCTTTCATAAAGCTTTTTTCATTCCGGGAACAACCCGGTTTTTTATTTTTAAAAGGCTTCTTTTTCCGCTTCATAAATATTTGAAACCCCAATTACATTGTTTATTAGTTTCTTATCAATATCCTTTAAATTCGCTTTGGGTATAATTATTTTCGAAAAACCCAATTTTAAGGCTTCATAAATCCTTTTTTCCGCATAGCTTACGCTTCTAACCTCTCCTGAAAGCCCCACTTCCCCTAAAACCACAAGACCCTCCATTGCAGCTTTGTTCTTAAAGCTCGAATAAATTGCTAAAACTACTGCTAAATCTGCCGCAGGTTCGGTTACTTTTATACCCCCTGCTATATTTATAAAAATATCTTCCTTGCTTAAAAAAAGGCCTAAACTTTTTTCAAGAACTGCTACTAAAAGCGCAGCTTTATTGTAATCTATGCCGTAAGTTTGCCTCCTCGGAATATTAAATCCTGAAGAACAAGTCAGAGCTTGGACTTCAATGAGAAGAGGCCTTGTCCCTTCGATTGTACATGTAACGATAGAACCGGGTGAGTTCTTGGTCCTACCGGAAAGCAAAAAGTTTGACGGGCTTTCCACTTCTACAAGTCCATTTTCCCTCATCTCAAAAATCCCTATTTCGTTGGTGGAACCAAACCTATTTTTCACAGATCTTAAAATTCTGTAAGATTGGTACCTCTCTCCTTCAAAATATAGAACTGTGTCCACCATATGTTCTAAAGTTTTAGGCCCAGCTAAGTTTCCCTCTTTTGTTACATGTCCTACCAAGAAAATGGTTGTCCCCGTTTCCTTACTGATCCTCAAACACCTTGAGGTTACCTCTCTAACCTGGTTTATACTACCCGGAGGTGACTCCAATTCGGGAATGAATACCGTTTGCACCGAATCAAGTATAGCAAATTGAGGACTAAGCTCTTTTATATAATCTTGAATCACATCCATGTCATTTTCACAAACCAAATAAAAATAATTGGATTTTATATCTAAGCGGTCTGCCCTCATTTTTACTTGTTTTATTGATTCTTCTCCAGTAATATAAAGCACCTTGTGTTTTTCCCCTAAATTACCACCAAGTTGAAGCATAAGGGTGGATTTTCCGATACCGGGATCCCCTCCTATTAAAACCAAACTTCCCGGTACGATTCCTCCCCCCAATACCCTGTCCAATTCTAAAATTCCAGAGGATACCCTTTCTCTCTCAATACTCTCTATTTCATTTAAAAGCATTGGCCTTGTATCATTTTTTTTGTAAAAATTATCGGACAAGGCATCCTTCTTTGAAATTATTTCGTCGAAGCTGTTCCAACTGCTGCACTCAGGGCAACGCCCCAACCACTTTGCGGATTCAAAACCGCACTCTCTGCAGACAAAGCGCCTTTTTAAACCCATAGTCTCCTCCTACTTCGAACATTACAAAAAAGGCAAGGCTTTCGGCCTTGCCTTAAATGTTAATCCATTTTTTACTTATTTGCAATACTCAATTCCTTTTTCTCAAAGGTAAGTTTTCCGTCCTTTTCATCTATCAAAACAACGTCGCCTTTTTTAATAGTCCCCTTAAGCAGTTCTTCAGATAAACTATCCTCTATTTCCCTTTGAATTACTCTTCTCAAAGGCCTTGCTCCATACATAGGATCAAATCCTTTCTTTGCAAGCCATTCCTTAGCCTTCTCAGTTACTTCTATGGAAATGTCAAAATCCTTTAATCTTTCATTTACCTGATTAAGCATAAGTGTAACTATTTCTTTTATGTGGTTTTCGTTTAGAGCATGGAACACGATTATTTCATCAACCCTGTTTAAAAATTCGGGTCTAAAGGTCCTCCTCAATTCCTCTAATACTTTGTCTTTCATATCGCTGTAGTTCTTTTCTTCTTCCTCTCTCGGCGCAAAACCGAAGGTTTTGGACTTTTGTATCAGATTGGCACCTACGTTGGAAGTCATGATTATTATTGTATTTCTAAAATCCACAGTTCTGCCCTGTGCATCGGTCAATCTTCCATCTTCCAATATTTGAAGCAGAATATTGAACACATCAGGGTGAGCTTTTTCAATCTCATCAAATAATACTACAGAATAAGGTTTTCTCCGGACTTTTTCGGTAAGTTCTCCACCTTCTTCATAGCCAACATAACCCGGAGGTGCTCCAATCATCCTGGAAACTGCAAATTTTTCCATGTATTCGGACATGTCAAGCCTTATCATGGCGTTTTCATCACCAAACATGGCTTCGGCAAGTGCCCTTGCAAGTTCAGTTTTACCTACACCGGTAGGCCCGAGGAAAATAAAGGAACCAATAGGTCTTTTAGGATCCTTTAATCCAGCTCTCGCCCTCCTTATTGCCCTTGCCACAGCTTTAACAGCCTCATCCTGGCCGATGACCCTCTTATGGAGTATTTCTTCCATTTTCAAAAGCCTTTCCGACTCTTCTTCTGTTAACCTTTCAACAGGAATACCGGTCCAGCTGGAGACTATTTTTGCTATGTCCTCTGCTGTAACCGTCGAGTTATCCAATTTATTCTCGTTCTGCCATTTGGATTTCAAACTATCAAGTTTTGCTTTGATATCCTGTTCTTTATCCCTAAGTTTAGCTGCTTTTTCAAATTCCTGAGCCCTAATGGCAGCATCCTTTTCCTTTCTTATAGCCTCAAGTTCGTCTTCCAATTCCTTCAACTCCGGTGGAGCTGTTAAAGACTGGAGCCTTACCCTTGAAGCCGCTTCATCAATTAGGTCTATTGCCTTATCGGGCAGGAACCTATCCGTAATGTATCTTGCCGAAAGTTTTACAGCTGCAACTATAGCTTCATCGGATATTTTTACCCTGTGGTGAGCTTCGTATTTATCCCTTAAACCTTCTAAAATTTTGATAGTATCCTCTATAGAAGGCTCATCAACCATAATGGGTTGAAAACGCCTTTCTAATGCAGGGTCTTTTTCAACATGCTTTCTGTATTCATCTAAGGTGGTTGCACCAATGGTCTGCAGTTCGCCGCGAGCCAATGAAGGCTTCAAAATATTGGACGCATCAATAGCTCCTTCAGCAGCTCCCGCACCTATGAGGGTATGCATTTCATCAATGAATAATATTACATTTCCCGCCTGTTTTACTTCAGTCAAAACCTTCTTCAATCTTTCTTCAAATTCTCCCCTAAATTTCGTTCCCGCTACCAAAAGCGCTAAATCCAAGCTCACTATCCTCTTATCTTTTAATATTTCGGGAACATCTCCATCGACTATTCTTTGGGCAAGCCCCTCAACTATAGCAGTTTTACCAACTCCTGGCTCGCCTATCAAACAAGGATTATTTTTGGTTCTTCTCGTTAAAACCTGAATTACCCTTTCTATTTCCTTTTGCCTTCCTATAACCGGGTCGAGTTTCCCTTCTGCTGCAAGTTCTGTCAAATCTCTACCGAATTGATTTAACGTTGGGGTATTATTGTATTTTCTATAAGCTGCTTGACTTTTTACATCATTACCCAAAAGGGAAAGCACTTCATTGCGAGCGCGGTCTAAACTTACACCGAGATTAGCTAATACCTGAGCAGCCACTCCTTCCCCTTCCCTTATAAGTCCAAGGAGTATGTGTTCTGTTCCAACGTAATTGTGTTTGAGCCTCCTTGATTCATCCAAAGCTAGTTCCAAAACCCTTTTAGCCCTGGGTGTATATCCTATCGGCCCTTGTATTGCAAAAGGTCCTACACCGATTAAATTTTCTACCTGTTCTCTCACCTTCTGAAGGTCTACTCCTAAGTTCATTAAAGCCCTTGCAGCAACACCTTCACCTTCTCTAATAAGTCCTAAAAGCAGGTGTTCAGTCCCCACTACATTATGATTTAACCTTCTTGCTTCTTCTTGAGCATAAGCTATTACCTTCTGAGCCCTTTCAGTAAATTTTCCGTTCACTTAAAATCACCCCTCCTTTAATAATTTTTCTCTAATAAAACTGGCTCTTTTTACATCCCTCTCAAAAGGTGGTAAATCTTGACTATTCAACTTCTGAATATATGCAGGTCCCGATATCATGAAAAGTCTATTAACTTCCTCAGGTTTCAAATTTTTAATAATTCCAAGGTCTATTCCCAATCTAACATTAGAAAGGTGCGTCATGGCTTCTTCCGAGGATAAAAGCCGCGCATTGGTTAGTATTCCGTAAGACCTTAAAATCCTATCTTCCAATTTTACCCTGTCTTCACCCTTTAAATTTCTCCTCGCCTGCCTTTCACTTGCAATAATTTGTTTGACAACACTGTTTAATCCTTCTATGATGTCTTCTTCAGTTTTTCCAAGAGTGATTTGATTGGATATCTGATAAAGGTTGCCCTTTGCGTCAGTGCCTTCTCCGTAAATACCTCTCACTACAAGCCCTAATTGAGCCATCGTCGAAAACATTCTGTCGGTCTGTTTCATCATTGTAAGTACTGGTAGGTGCAACATTACCGAAGCTCTTATACCTGTGCCCACATTTGTGGGACATGCAGTAAGATAACCCAATTTTTCGTCAAAGGCAAACTCTAAGCTTTCCTCCAATACATCATCGATTTTCCCTGCCATTTCATAGGCACTTTCTGTAGAAAGCCCGGGGAAAATTACTTGAATCCTTATATGGTCTTCTTCGTTTATCATAATACTAAAGGTTTTGTCACTGCTTACGATAACAGCACCCTTTTCAGAGGAAGCTAAATCAGGGCTAATAAGGTGCATTTCTACCAAAAGTTGTCTGTCGTTGAAAGAAAGGTCTTTCATTAAATAAAGTTTTGAATCCTTTGCTAAAATATCATTAGATTTAAAAGCATCATATACGAGTTCTACAATCTCCAAAGCCTTTCTTTCAGATAGCAGATGGGGGAAAGGAATATCCTTTAAATTTCGCGCAAGTCTTACCCTGCTTGAAATAACTATGTCTGAATCTGGCCCTAAATTTGCAAGCCATGATATTTTTGATGTATCTAATATTTCTTCCAAAGACAATTACCTCGCCCCCCTTTCCTATTTTTCCGTAAGCTTTTGTTCTAACTCTCTTATTTTATCCCTTAGCACAGCTGCTCTTTCGTATTCTTCTGCATTTACTGCTTCCTGCAATTCCCTCTTTAGCTTTTCTATTTCATTTTTAATTTTAATTTTGCCTCCGCTTCTTTTAGGCACTTTCCCAGCATGATAAGTTTTGCCATGAAGTCTCCTCAACATTGGGTCAAGCTGTCCTCTAAAGGCAGTATAACAATTGCTGCATCCAAATCGTCCTATCTGGGTAAATCTCGGAAAGGTTAAACCGCACCGGTCGCATTTTAAAGTTTCATTAGTCCTTCTTATTTCCTTTGAAACGGGTTCAAAAAAGCTTGACAAAAACTTTTGAACGGAAAAGGGTTCAATCTCAAAGTCAAAGTTAAAGGGACCAAAATCTCCAGAAATATTTAGGTTCTTCTTTTTTGCACATTCTTCGCATAGATGCATTTCTGTCTTTTCACCATTAATAATTTTTGTGATATGAACAGTAGCAGGGTTCACTTTGCATTCATCACAAATCATTCTCATTACCCCCTTTTTCCATATTTTCATTTTCATTTAAGAGGGCAGTTAACATGGCTTTAAAAATACGTGCCCTCAGCCTATCCCTTTCCGGGAGAGGTATATCAAGGCTCCTTCTGTTTAAAGCAGCTTTTATTATTTCTGCTTCTCTTTTATTAATTATTCCCTCCCGATTTAAAATATTAACCAAATCGGAGGCTTTGGAGCTTGATATGGAGTTCCCTATACATTCGATGACCTCTTTTAAAAATTCATCATCTCTTATTCTTACCTTTTTTATCCTTATATATCCCCCGCCACCCCTGCGGCTTTCAACTATATAGCCTCTTTCAATGGTAAAGCGGGTTGAAAGCACATAATTTATTTGCGAAGGTGCACATTGAAATTTGTTAGCAAGATCGTTTCTCTGAATTTCCAAAATATTTCCAGCTTCCTCTATAAGATTTTTTAAAAAGTTTTCAATGACATCCGCAAGATTCGGCATCCGAGCAATCACCCCGAATTTGACTTTGACTTTCTTTGACTTTCAGTTATATTATAAAACATAACTTTTAGTTTTGCAAGATATTTTTGGAAAAATTTTTGAAAAAAAATAAAAAGGGGAATATCCATCCCCTATTTTCCCATTTTTTTATCTTTTTCCTCCGATAATTCTTTAGATATTTCAATAAGATTATTTGCTCTTTTTTGCTGTTCTTCGGGTGAAATCCAACCCATAAGGCTTGGTATCGTCTCGCCGTACATCGTATCATCTAAAAGTTCATCCTCTATTTCATTATCTACCTTTTTCTTAAGCATTGCATCCTGTGGTTTCTCAATATACTCTAATCTTTTGTTTTTGTTTTTGTCTTCCATTTTTGCCCCTCCCTGAATAAAGCTTTATTTTAATTTTCCCTAAAAAAATACTTATAATTCAAAGAGGGGCAACTAAAATATTACTCTTCCTCTTCCTCTTTATGTGCTTTGGGGGATTCCGCAATTATCTTTTCTGCTATCGGGCCTGGAACTTCTTCATAGTGGCTGAAAACGGCTTTAAACGTTCCGCGCCCTTGAGTCATAGACCTCAAATCCGTAGCATATCTGAACATTTCAGCCATGGGAACTTGTGCTTTAATATGCTGTAACCCATCGGAAAGCTCCATACCAAGTATTCTACCCCTTCGCTTGTTTAAATCACCGATAATATCTCCCATGTAATACTCAGGCACTACAACCTCCACATCAAGAATAGGCTCTAAAAGAACAGGTTTTGCTTGAGATATACCCTTTTTAAACGCCATCGAAGTAGCAATCTTAAAAGCAAGTTCTGAAGAATCCACAGGATGGAAAGAGCCATCATATAATACCGCTTTAAACCCTACTACTGGATAACCGGCAAGTACCCCTTCCTTCATTGATTCGCGAATACCCTTTTCAACAGCAGGAATGTACTGTTTTGGCACCGCTCCGCCGAAAATCTTTTCCTCAAATTCAAAACCATCTTCTGAGTCAATGGGCGAAAATTCAATCCATACATGTCCATACTGCCCACGGCCGCCCGACTGTTTTTTGTATTTGCCTTCTACCTTTACTGTACCACGAATAGTTTCCCTATAAGGTACCTTGGGAAGGCTAAGCAGCATATCAGTGCCGAATTTATTATGAAGTTTACCAGCAAGAACCTCTAAGTGTATTTCTCCCATTCCGGAAACCAAAAGCTGGTTGGTCTCCGTATTTTTACTTACCTTAAAAGTCATGTCTTCTTCCATCAGCCTCTGCAACCCTGCTGAAATTTTCTCTTCATCCCCTTTAGATTTTGGAACTGCAGCAAAGGAAATAACAGGTTCAGGGAATACAATCTGTCTTAAAATAATAGGATGTTCTTTCTCGCAAAGGGTATCATTTGTGGAGGTATACTGCAACTTAGCAACAGCGACAATATCTCCAGCTTCAGCAGATTGCAAGGGTTCCTGCTTTTTCCCCCTCATCATATAAATATGCCCAATCTTTTCCATTTCGCCTTTTACCGAATTGTAGACCATTGAATCCGGTTTTAAGACACCCGAACAAATCTTAAAAAGGTTAAGTCTTCCCACAAAGGGGTCTGCCATTGTCTTGAACACAATGCAGGATAAAGGTTCATCTTTTTTATAGCTTCTCTTTTCTTCAGCTTTTGTATTAGGGTTATATCCTACCTCTACGCCCCTTTCGGCAGGAGAGGGTAAAAAATCGCAAATAGTATCCATTAAAAATGTAATACCTTTGCATGAAGTTGAAGACCCGCAAAGCACAGGATAAATTAATCCCTGCTTTACCCCAGTTTTTAGCCCTTTAATGATTTCCTCTTGTGTCAATTCCTGTCCATCTAAATACTTTTCTAAAAGCTCATCATCGGTTTCAGCAACCGATTCCATAATCATCATTCTATAGTTTTCTATTTCATCCTCAAATTCAGTGGGAACTGGAATTTCTTTTACTGTTTTGCCTTCAAAAGTATATGCCTTCCTTCTTACTACATCTATTACTCCCCTAAAATTAGCTTCTTGTCCAATAGGGATAAAAAAGGGTATAACTTTACTACCAAATACTTCTCTCATCTTGTCAAGAACCTTTTGAAAATTTGCGTTTTCTCTATCTATTTTATTTACGAAGAAAATCCTCGGCAACCTCTCTTCATCAGCATACTTAAAAACTATCTCGGTACCTACTTCAACCCCAGCTGCTGCACATACTACAATAACTGTTCCATCAGAAACCCTTAATGCACTTTTTACCTCTCCGACAAAATCGAAATATCCTGGAGTATCCAAAATATTTATTTTATGGTCCTTCCACTCTACTGGTGCGACAGATAAAGAAATAGAAATCTTTCTTTTTATCTCTTCAGGATCATAGTCACTTACAGTATTCCCTTCTTCTACCTTACCCATCCTATCTATCGCCCCCGAAAGAAAGAGCATTGCTTCAGTTAGTGTTGTTTTCCCTGCACCGCTGTGAGCTATGAGACTTATATTTCTTATCTTGTCAGTTGTATAAATTTTCAAGTCAAATCTCCTCCCTTATTTCGACTTGTTTAAAAATATTTTTTTTATTTTATTTTAGGATAATACTTATTTATTCTACTTTAGTTTATATTTTTCCTGCATAAAATATTTCCAAATTTAAAACTTAGATAATTTTTTTAACAAAACTAAAACAAAACTAAAAAGAGAGCCGGAAATTTCCGCAAAGGGAAAATCTCCGGCTCTCCTATTAAAATTGTGTATAATTCGGAGCCTCTTTTGTGATGTATACATCATGCGGATGGCTTTCCTTTAAACCAGCAGAAGTTATCCTTATAAATTTCGCTTTCTTTAATTCTTCTATGTTTTTCGCTCCGCAGTATCCCATTCCTGCCCTTAAGCCACCTACAAGCTGGTAGACGATCTCCGACAAAGGTCCTCGATAAGGCACCCTTCCTTCTACACCTTCAGGAACAAATTTTTTACTGTCTTCTTGGAAATACCTATCCTTGCTTCCTTCTTCCATTGCTCCAATAGAACCCATACCTCTGTATACTTTGAAGCTCCTGCCTTTATAAATTTCAATTTCGCCAGGACTCTCTTCGGTTCCCGCAAAAAGTCCACCTATCATGACTGAATCAGCTCCAGCAGCTATTGCCTTTACTATATCCCCGGAATACTTTATACCGCCATCGGCAATTATAGGTACGCCGTATTTTTTTGCCTCTTCAGCACAATCATATATAGCAGTAATTTGTGGAACCCCTATGCCTGCTACTACCCTCGTTGTACATATAGACCCTGGTCCCATGCCAACCTTTACCGCATCAGCACCAGCTTTTATTAACTCCTGCGTTGCCTCTGCCGTTGCAACATTACCTGCAATTACTTCAAGTTCTGGGAATTTTTCTTTTATCTTAAATACCGCGTTTAGAACATTTACAGAATGACCGTGAGCAGTATCAACAACTATTACATCTACTTTTGCATCATATAAAGCCTTTACCCTATCCATCATATCTCTTCCTACGCCTACCGCTGCGCCTACAAGGAGCCTACCCTTTTGGTCCTTTGCAGCATTAGGGTATTTTATAGCTTTTTCTATATCCTTAATGGTGATTAAACCTTTTAAATTGTAATTTTCATCTACTAAAGGAAGTTTTTCTATTTTATGCTTTTTTAATATTTCCTTTGCTTCCTCTAAAGTAGTGCCAACAGGTGCTGTAACTAAGTTTTCCTTTGTCATTACCTCTCTTATTTTTTTATTTACATCATCTTCAAATCTGATATCCCTGTTTGTAATTATACCTACCAACTTGCCATTTTCAGTAATAGGAACCCCGGAAATTCTGTAATGAGCCATTAAGTCCATTGCATCCTTTATAGTGTGCTCAGGAGAAAGATAAAAAGGGTCAACTATTACCCCATGTTCAGACCTTTTTACCTTATCTACTTCTTGAGCCTGCTTTTCTATAGACATATTCTTATGTATTATGCCTATACCGCCCTCCCTTGCAAGAGCTATAGCAAGCCTCGCTTCTGTAACAGTATCCATAGCAGCACTTACAATAGGAATATTTATCCTTATTTTTTTTGTTAGCCTTGTAGAAACATCAACATCCTTTGGGATTACTTCTGATTTGGCCGGAATCACAAGCACATCGTCAAAACTTAAACCTTCTTTCTCAAACTTATCCAAACTCTTCGCCCCCAAATTCCGTATTTTTTGTTATGTGAAAGTTTATCAAAAAGAAATTCAAATGTCAATAAATGAAAAATTTTATCCCTTTTTGAAGTATTGTATTCATTCAAGATTTATGGTATATTGGTTGTAGAAAAAGAATTTTGTCCAATAAAGGGGAGTAGTTCGGGCTTTTACGCCTTCGAAGGCTCAACATACTGGCACCAGCCTGGGCCTTCGCCTGGATTTCAGGGAACGAGACCTTTATTTCGGTAATTCTGCCGAAATAAAGGTCTTTTTTATATGGCAAAAAATTTGAGAATAATAAAAAAGGAGGTTTTTTAAAAATGGATTTAAAACTTTTTTTAATGGCTTTTGGTATGCTTTTTTTAGCCGAACTTGGTGATAAAACTCAGCTTACTGTGTTTACCTTAGTTACTCAATACAATAAGCCATTGCCCATATTTTTGGGTGCATCATTAGCCCTTGTTGTAGTAACCTTGATAGGTGCTTTGTTTGGAAATGTAGTGACAAAATACATACCTACCCATTACCTAAAATTAATCGCAGGTATCCTTTTTGTAGGAATAGGGATCTTTGTCCTGATTGAATCCGCTCCAGAGGTTTTAAAACAATTGGGTAGGGGACAATGATTTGTTAATTTTAAAGCCTCGGTGAAAACCGAGGCTTTATTATTCATCTTATGAATCATCCGCATTTTGAAAAACCGCACGACCTGCAGACAACGCATCCTCCATCGCTTTCTAAACTGCTCCCGCACTCAGGGCATTTATTAGCCTTGTCATCGTTTAAGCCTTCTTCTACTTCGTATAGCCTTTGATAGTATTCCACACCATTGCTACCATTTTTCTTTTCTTCCTTTACATCTTCATTCTTTAATATATTTCTTTCTAAGGCGCGCGCAATTGCGTCAGGGCAGGATAGCACTTTTATGTCCTTATTGTTCGCCATTTGCCTTATAGTAGAAAGACACCTTATTCCTTTTAACTGTTCTATTATTGCATTGACATCAACACCCGAACGCAGTGCAAGGGATATAAGCCTGCTTGTCGCTTCGGACTGTGATGGGCACCCACCCGCCCGTCCTAAATTGGTAAAAACCTCACAGATACCGTTTTCATCAGAATTTACCGTAATATAAAGGTTGCCGCATCCTATTTTTACCTTTTCAGTACTGCCGTAGGTAATTGGAGGCCTTGGCCGAGGAATTATATAATTTTCTCTCGAATACTTTTGGGCATCTTCATTATTCATTTTTCCCTCTTTCGTACCTTTATTTAAGACCTGTTCTTCCCTACTCTTGTCCCTGTAAACCGTAACACCCTTACAGCCTAGCTCGTAAGCAAGCAGGTAAACCTTCTTGACGTCTTCGCAGGTGGCGCTGTGGGGGAAGTTCACGGTCTTGGATACAGCATTGTCGGTGTATTTCTGAAATGCGGCCTGTATCCTTACATGCCACTCCGGTGATATGTCGTGAGCGGTCACAAACACCCTTTTAACCTCTTCGGGAATCCCTTTTATATCTTTCAGAGAACCTTTTTCCAACACTTCTTCCATTAATTCATTGCTGTAAAGCCCCCGCCTTTTCATTTCTTCCTCAAAAAGCGGGTATATTTCGATGAGCCGCTGTTTATCCAGTACGTTTCTCTCAAAGGCCAGTGCAAAGACGGGCTCTATGCCACTGGAGCAGCCCGCTATTATACTTATGGTACCCGTAGGAGCGATGGTGGTAACAGTAGCATTTCTAAGTAGTGGCCCACCGGGAACGTCATAAACGCTGCCTGTGAAGTTGGGAAAGGCACCCCGGGTCTTTGCCAGCTCCTGGGAAGCCTTTCGAGCCTCGCTCTGTATAAAGCCCATTACTTTTTCCGCCAGTTTTATAGCCTCTTCGGAATCGTACGGGATTCCAAGCTTTATCAACATATCGGCAAAGCCCATCACCCCGAGGCCGATCTTGCGGTTTGCCTTTGTCATCTTCTCTATCTCAGGCAGCGGATATTTATTTACGTCGATTACATCGTCCAAAAAACGGACCGCTGTGTGCACGGCGTGTTTCAGTTGATTGTAATCGATTTCTCCATCTTTGACGAACTTCGACAGGTTAATAGATCCCAAATTGCAATTGTGGACTATCATTCCCTCTGCTATGAGAGAATGAGTTACAGGCTCTGAAACGTCATAGACGTACGCCCTCCCGGAAGGTGTCACAGATTTGACCCGGCTTCGGCGGAAATCTCGGTATATTCTCTGCCTGTTTCTTATCCATTTAACAAGTCTTTTTTCCTTGGCAGGGTTCATAGGGAACCCTATGATCTCGGCAAAGCGGTCCAGGCTTTTGTTGGTGATGAGTACATAGCTCCACTCACGGCCATCCTTATGTCTGTAAGTCTGGACCCGGGACTTTATGCCAAGGCCTAGAAGCAGCAACTGAATGTCACCAGCCAGTCCCCTTGATGCCGTTGTTAGGGATACTTTTGCGCGCCTGGCATCGACTGTACCTTCGGCTCCGAAGAGCCCTCTTAAGAACTCAACCTGAGCTTCTTTTTCGGCCATCATCACGCAATCTGGAACCCTTTTTTCTCCTGATAAGGCGAATTCAAATCCACATTTTACGAGAAATTGTCGAACTCCGGTATTGGTAGACGCCACCGTCAGCACCCCATTAGCAGCACGACTTCCTGTGGGAATCCTTCCGTTCGAAAGCGGGTTGATAAAACGGGTGCAGAGTTCCTGGAAAACCGGTAAAAGTTCAGCCTCCGCCTCGATATCACCAGGTCCAAAAACCAAACCGCTCGATTTCTCCGTATGCCAGCCATCACCGACCATCCAGCCCAGCATACGGAAGAACTTCTTTGATTGGGCATCGATTTCTTTTTCTAGGAACGCCCCTTCCGGAAGGTAGACATAGTCTTTTTCAGTGAGCGAAGCTGCCATGACCCATCCGCGCTGGGTCAATACTTTATGATCTGGGGTCACCCGCAAACGCTGCCCGTTATGAAGTTCAACGGTCACTATATCCCTTTCGCCTATTGGGATTACGGTGGCCGGCCGAAGGGTAAGTCCTGTTTCATTCGTAATTAGCCCGTCGGTGTAGACAGAAACCTGCTCACCCATACATTGCCTTCTATAGGCTTCCTCTACCGTTTCCCAGCCTTTATCGGTCATAATACGAGTGTCTGAAGCAAAGCAGGATTCATATGGTAGAAGAGGTTGCTCACCGCAATCAAATGAAATGAAACCGTTAGTAATCCATGTTAACGTCTCAGGTTCAGTAACATCAAAAACCTCTTCCCTACCTATGAATTCTATAGACTCTATCTCATCCTCAAATACAGTCGAGATTTCACTATCATCAATTTTACCAAGTTTACCGGTACCTCTTTCTAATAGCCTCAATGCTTTTTCCGAAGAGGCTATTCCTATCTCATTCATGAAACGGCTGCTAAATGTGGGCGAAATTAGAATATCGTAATACTCTCCAAACGTGTAAGTCCGCTCCCGACCATAAATATCGCAATAGGAGCCAAAACCTGAAGCCTTTTCCCTAATTTGCCGCCGAATTCTAGACCTAATGCCGAAGCCTAGCAATAAAAGCTGGATATCCTGAAGCAAATCTCTCGATGCCGAAGTAGCCCTTATACCCCCATCGCCGTCAATTGATCCTGAACACGAAAAGAAAGCAGATAAGAAAGCAGCAACAACGGATTTTGTAGCCTGAAAGATTGCTTTTGGCACTTTATGGTAGCGAGAACGGCCTGGAACAGCACCAAAAGCTTCCCATAACCGCCTGATACCCTTAGGCAGTTCTAAAACTATAGTTTTCCCTCGAGTTCGGATTCGGTATTGAATCTGCCACGAATCAAGAATATCTTTAGTTTGCCGTAACAGATCTGCCTCCTCCTGGCCAAAATATAGTGCACTTGAAGTACTGTAGTAACCATTGCCTACTAACATGCCAAGTAAGAATCCATACTGATCATCGAATTCAAGAGGCAAAAGCCAACCAGTCCGCTGTCTAAGGTTAATAACTTCGAACTCTTCAGGTAACAAACGGTTATTCGGGAAGATAAAACTACTGTGCAACCTCACTCTGTCCCCAGGTTTAAGCTGCTCCACAGGCACCCATTGACCATCCACAGCTTGGAGCTTATGATCTTTGGTAGCCTTGAGGCGAAAGCCACTTTTCGTTACAACCTCGAAGACATCCTGGATACCATTGTTATATACAGCAGTAATAGGTTTGAGCCCCAGAGGAGTGACTATCCTATCTCCAACCTTCAGTTTTGCAGCAGGGACGAGGCCGCGTTCGGTAGCCACCAAAGTATCACCGGTTACACATGGATTCGTGCTCTCTATATGGCCAACGTGGGGAGTAGGGTTTTTGGCGTTGATGCGGTCTATAAATACAACCCCGGGTTCGCCATTTAACCATGCCATTTCAACTATCAGGTCAAATACTTCCCTTGCCTTTAATTTACCTGCTATCTTCCCCGTATGAGGTTCCACAAGCTCGTAATAGTCATCATCTTTTAGTGCTTTCATAAATTTGTCCGTAATCGCTACACTTATATTAAAATTAGTAAATTCTTTGTTATCCCTTTTGCACTGTATAAACTCCAAAATATCGGGATGGTCAACCCTCAAGATGCCCATATTAGCCCCTCTTCGGGTACCTCCCTGTTTAACAGCTTCAGTTGCCGCATTAAATACCCTCATAAAAGACACAGGGCCAGACGCTACACCACCTGTCGATTTTACAGTTGCCCCTTTAGGTCTTAATCGTGAAAAGCTAAAACCCGTGCCTCCACCTGATTTATGTATGAGAGCCGCATTCTTTATTGTCTCAAATATCCCTTCCATAGAATCCTCCACAGGGAGCACAAAACAGGCCGAAAGCTGCCCCAATTCGCGTCCAGCATTCATCAGCGTAGGCGAATTGGGCAAAAACTTCAAATCAGCCATAAGATCATAAAATTTTTCTGCCCAATAATCAGGATTTTGTCCGTAATTTTCCTCGGCTTTAGCCACAGCTTTTGAAACCCTGTCAAGCATCTCCTCGGGGGTTTCTACAACTTTTCCTTCAGAGTTTTTGGCAAGATATCTTTTTTCTAAAACCTTCCTTGCGTTTTGGGTCAAATTCATAATCTTTTTCATATAAACACCTCTTTACACCGCAAAATAAAAGTAAAAAAGCGGTTTTTTACCGCTTTTTTATATCTCAAACAAATAGTAAATTTAAACTTATTCTTTGTTTTTGCAGCATCTTCTGGTCTTTTTCTCCTTTTTTTCCTCAGCGGCATCTTCAGTTACTTTTGCTTCAACCTTTGTGAAACTGTCTTTTGCCTTGCATTCAGGACATACTTTGGGTTTACATCTTGTCTCCTTTTCAAAACCGCAAACGGAACATTTAAAAAGTGCCATTTGTAAAACCTCCTAAAACTTCTTCCTTAATTCTAAGTGTATTATTGAAATAAATAGATGTCAATTCATAAAAAAAACTCACCATCTTCCCATTAGATGAAGGAAAAAAATTTTTTATATGCATTGTTGTAACATAAAATATTTCCATCTATTACCATATAATGGTTGCAATATCCCTCTTTTGTTTTACCTTCTTAAACTTCTCTATTAAATATTAATTTGCTGTAATAATGACTTTATTACCATACTTGTAAATGTCTTCTTATTTAGCAAAATAGGTAAGTCCCGTATATTCCCATATTTTTCATTTATATTTTTTATTCTTTGTTTTGCCTTGTATAAAGTAGTCTTTGGTAATTCTACAGTCTTTAAATCTTCAAATCGCTGCTTTATTATCATTGTCGATAAATCCGTTATCTCAGCTTTTAATACCACATCTATCCTCTCATATTTTTGTATACCAGCAGCTCTATCTGCAAGATAAGCTTTTTCACCTGTTTTCTTATCTTCGTAATAACGCCTTTTGTATGATACATCCCCAAATTTCGTCGTTATCGTCCTTTCGCAGTCCTTCTGGACTACTCTCCAATTTTCCCTCTCTTTTTTATCTTTATATATTTTTTCATCAGGTTCTTGCAATACTATTCTGCATATTCCCTTTCCTAAATCTTTTAGTAATTTTTCAAGTTCAATTTCAAATTCAGGAAAAGTATATTTCCCTGTAAGTAAACCTAAAATTTTTTCTGCACAAAGACGGTAAGACTTATAGCCCGGTACCTCCCCGTTGCAGTAAATGAGCCGGAAAACCTTATCGCCCGCTATTACCTGCTTTACACTTCGGCTCTGGCCGGTATCTCCTTCGACAATGGTTTGCTGCACCTCACCCACGCCCTGGAGCACCTCTTGAGTGCGGCAAAACACGAGCTTCCCCACGGTCTCGGGCTGGGAGCCATTCTCCCCGCTATCATAAGGGCTATATATCCGGTATCAGCTGATGTGCTGGCCGACATTTACGCCCCGCTCGCTCCTGACCTGAAGGGCGTGCCCGGCGAAGCCGATTACGCAGCAAAAAAAGTAGAAGAATGGCTCTTTACGGTCGGCTGCACGCAGAAACTCTCCGATTTCGGCTTTAACGAAGCCGACATCCCAGTACTCGTCGACCTGGCAATGACAACTCCGTCGCTAGGGCTTTTGCTTTCCCTATCTCCCGTTGAAGCCACGAAAGAGCTTATCGGGCGGATATACCAGGAATCACTTTATCCTATGAGTTAAAAAAGGGCACCTAAAATGGCGCCCTTTTTTCTATTGACATTAAATAGTATAAAGGTATATAATATTTTCAGAATACATGTATACATTTTGAGGAGGGAATTTAATCATGTTAGATGTTATCATTAGTAGCGAAGATATTTTTAAGAAATTAGAAGATTTTTTTGATGATTATACTTTCAGTTCAGCCTTTATGGAGCATTGAACACAATCATTCTAATAAATAATTCTTTATCTTTGTTAAATTATCCTCAGCTATTTTTTCTCCTAATTTTACAACCTCCGGTATATAGTAGTAATTTGTATACCCTACACCTGATATTTTTGGAGTAATGTAATAAGCAGGAAAATCCTTCTTTTTAAGCTTTATTATCTCATCGGACATAATATCTATACAAGAAAAAATTATATCCATCATGGTCTCTGCTCTATTATTCCCATTCATTTGCGATAAATCCACGGCAATCACCTTTTTTGCACCCATCTCAAAAAGGATATCCACAGGAACGTTGTTAATTATGCCACCATCTACCAGTTTTCGCCCTTCAATCCTTTTAGGAATAAAAATTGCAGGCAAAGAAATACTGGCCCTTACAGCTGCAGATATTTTTTTGCCACCAATAAATACTCTTCCCGTTTCATTTTTACTCTTTATATTTTTGCTGGAACAGAATACTATTTCTTCTCCCGTTTCAACATCTGCGCTCACAATAAAAAGCGAAATTTCTAAATCTTCAAACCTCTTTCCTTGAAAAAGTTCGTCAAAATATTTCTCAATTTTTTCTCCCTTAAAAAGCCCTTCCGGTCCTTTTACAAGCATTTTTGGTTTTTTGGTAGATAGAAAATAAATAAAAACACCTATATATGCTAATAAAAAAGCCGGGTCTAACATTTTCCAGGGCTTTAGCCTCATAAGTTCACAGATAAATTTATCAAAATCTATATTCATTGCTGCTACAGCCCCTGCAATGCTCCCAGCACTTGTCCCCGCTATCATATCCGGGTATATACCGTTTTCATACAGTACCTTCAAAATCCCAAGATGCACTGCACCCCTTATCCCGCCGCCGCTTAATGCTATGCCTAATTTATTTTTTATCATTTTAAACCCCCTTTTCATATTCTTCGATAAAAATATATTCTTAAAAAGTCAATTTTATCCTAACTTTTTAGATGTACAGATAAAAAGACAGGCCGTTTTAAGCCTGTCTTTTTATTTTCCATTTAACATAATTTTACTTATTGATTCCATCTCTTAAAGCTTTTCCTGCTTTGAAGACAGGAATATTAGCAGCGGGAATATCAATTTCTTCTCCTGTTTGCGGATTGCGACCCTTTCTTGCACTCCTTTCCCTTACTTCAAAAGTGCCAAATCCCACAAGCTGAACCTTGTCTTTCTTTGCCAAAGCCTCCGTTACTGAATCGATAAATGCATTTAAAGCCTTTTCCGCATCCTTTTTTGTAAGTCCACTTTTTTCTGCCATTGCCGATACGAGATCTGCTTTATTCACGCTAATTCCCTCCCTGAAAATTTCTATTTTGTTCTATTTTCTTATTCTCCACAAAAAGCCAAATTCCTTCAAATTCAAAGGCAAATTAAAACTTTTTTTCTTTATTTTTCCCTTCTTCCCATAAAATATCCATTTCCTCTAAAGTCATTTTTCTCAGGTCTTTGCTTTGTTTTTTTGCTTCATCCTCAATATATTTAAACCTCCTGATAAATTTCTTAGTAGCATCCCGCAAGGCCAATTCGGGGTCAACTTTTAGAAAACGAGCCACATTTACCACTGCAAAAAGCAAATCTCCTATTTCTTCCTTTATTTTCTCACTTTTTTCACTTTTATATACTTCCTGTATTTCCTGCAATTCTTCCTGAACTTTACTAAATGCCCCGTCTACATTTTCCCAATCAAATCCTACCCGTGCAGCTTTTTCCTGAACTTTATACGCCTTCATTAAGGCTGGCAATTGTTCCGGAAGTTCAGACATGGATTCGGCATAGGATGAAAAATCTTTTTCCTCTTTCTTTATATCTTCCCAGTTTTTTAATACTTCTTCGGGGGTTTCTGCTTTTACCTCGCCAAAAATATGGGGATGCCTTCTTATCATTTTATCGCAAATCTTTTCTATAACGTCGTAAATATTAAACCTTCCCTCTTCCTCTGCTATCCTGCTGTGAAAAACTATCTGCAAAAGTAAATCTCCTAATTCCTCTTTTAAAACTTCAGGATTTTTTAAATCTATAGCATCGATAACCTCGTAAGCCTCTTCTATTAAAAAGGGTTTCAATGATTCATGGGTTTGAGCTTTATCCCATGGGCATCCTCCCTCTCCCCGCAATTTTGCCATTATTTCTACTAATTTTTCAAATCCTTTATTAGTCAACGCCATCATCTCCTTAAAATATTAATCTTCTTAACGATTCTGGCTAATCTTTCCCCAAAAGGTAAAGCCAAGAGTTCTGATTCCTCAATCCCGCCGACAAGCAGAAGGGATAAAATGTAGATTGTAACCCCTATTGCTATGCTGAAAAGTGTGCTTAAATTTTGTCCAACTCCTTTTGCAAGAAATAATTTAAAAGAATAATTTACAAAAGCACCCATAAACAATGCCGATATCCCTGGCCTTATTATCATTTTCCCAAAATCAAGGCGCATTCCCGAATACCTCATGGCTGCAGCAAAATTCAACAATGAAGCAACCGCATACCCTAAAACGGTACCAAAAGCAGCCCCTCTGATATTAACTGCAGGAATTGCCGTTAAAATAAAATTTGCAATTATCTTGCTTAAAGCCCCCAGTAAAAGATTATATACAGGGATTGCAGCCTTACCTACTCCTTGTAGTATGCCAGTAGTAGTCTGCTGGAGAGAAAGAAATATTATACCCCATGCCAAGATAGAAAGGGGTATTCCTGCCTCCTGATTTTTATAAAGCAGTATTGAAACAGGAGTAGCCAAAATAAAAAGTCCAACTGCAGCAGGAATAGCAAACATCAACGCAATTCTGACACCCAACTGGGCCCTTTCGGAAGCCAATTTTATGTTATTTAAAGCCATTGCCTCAGATATAGCGGGCACCAAACTCGCCGAAAGGGAAATGGTTACAATGGCAGGCAAGTTAATCAATGGCGCTGCCATTCCCGTAAGCTGTCCGTAAAGTTCCGTCGCCCGCGTTATAGAAAAACCGGCTACCTGCAATCTTTTCGGAACGATTGCAGCGTCAGCCAAATTCATTACAGGAATAATAAGTCCGCCGAGGGTAATAGGCACCGCAAAAATTAATAAGTCTCTGAAAATTTTTATAGGATTATCAAGCCTTTTTTCCAAATCCTCACTAATTTTTACCTTAATCTCCTTTTGTTTTGAATAATAAACTGCAATAAGCACCAACAAGCCTAAAACCGCACCAACAACGGGTCCAAAAGCCGCCCCTGCAGCAGCATATTCCACCCCTTTAGGAAGCAATAGGGAGGCCAATAAAAATACCGTTGCCACCCTACCTATCTGTTCCACCACTTGGGAAATTGCAGAAGGCGTCATATCCTGCAGCCCCTGAAAAAAACCCCTAAAACTTGACATTATTGAAACAAAAAATATAGCAGGAGCTATACTTATCAAAGGAAAATAGGCTTTGGGATTACCAAGTACGTTTACCGATAAATACGGTGCATAGATTATTAAAACTGCTGTTGATACAAATCCTATAATACCGAGAATGGTAAGGGATACTTTAAAAATTCTAAAAGCGTTTTTATATCTTTTCAATGCTACATTAGAAGATACCAACTTCGAAATTGCCGTAGGCAGACCAGCAGTGGAAATAGAAAGCAGTGTAACGTATATGGGGTAAGCCATCTGATAAAGCCCCATCCCCTCATCTTTTATCATCATAGCTAATGGTATACGGTAAACCGCTCCTAAAATTTTTACTATGAATCCCGCAACGGTTAAAACAAAAGCACCTCTTAAAAAAGAAGTCCTTCTTTCCATGTAAATGATGCTCCTTTACTTAATATTTTGCTAAGACGAATATATAATACCATTTATTTCTTATCCCCTCAAGGTTAATAAATATAGGTTATGTCATAAGTAGTGTATCAAAAATAAATTTTTATCATAAATTTATGTGTATAATTTGTTTTTTATGATATAATTATTTGTACAATGGCTCATTAAATGCAGCATATTTACGTCTATATTTTCTAAACTGTATGTATATTTTAAGGGAGGAATATATAAATTATGTATAAAATAAGTGACTTATTGCCAAATGTAAAAAAAGTTCATCACAACCTTCCCGTCTCTAAATTGGTTGAAGAAGCTGTCAAAAGAGGCGAAGGGGTCCTTTTAGAAAACGGCGCTTTTTTGGTGCATACTGGAAAGTACACGGGACGTTCTCCCGAAGATAAATTTATCGTAGACAGCGAAACCGTCCACGATGAAATTTGGTGGGATAACAATAAACCAATATCGGAAAAGAATTTCTTAAATATACTTTACAGAATGCAGGCATACTTTCAAAATAAGGATGTTTTCGTTTTTGACGGATATGTATGCGCTGACCAGAATTTTAAGAGGCCGTTGAGGGTAATTACCGAATACGCCTATCAAAGCCTTTTTGCACGGCAGCTTTTCATACGAGAAAAAATAAATGAAGGTTTCTCCCCTGAAATCACAGTAATTTGCGCACCCGGATTTAAAGCAGACCCAAAGATAGATAAAACAAATTCCGAGGCGTTTATTATAATAGACCTTGAAAAAAAGATAATCCTCATAGGCGGAACCCAATACTCAGGCGAAATAAAAAAATCGGTATTTTCCCTTTTAAACTATATTATGCCCAAGATGAGCGTATTCCCAATGCACTGCTCTGCAAACATTGATGACAACAACAATACAGCACTGTTTTTTGGACTTTCAGGGACAGGGAAAACCACTTTATCAGCTGACCCAGATAGAAAATTGATTGGTGATGATGAACACGGGTGGTCCGATAACGGTATCTTCAACTTTGAAGGCGGTTGCTATGCAAAATGCATTAACCTTTCAAAGGAAAAAGAACCACAAATTTATAATGCCATAAAATTCGGAACCATATTAGAAAATGTTGATTATTCTGAAGAAGAAAGGATTCCGGACTACACCAGCGATTATTATACAGAAAATACCAGAGCCGCATATCCCGTAGAGTATATACCAAATGCGGTCATACCGGGCATAGGCGGACATCCAAAGCAGATATTTTTCTTAACTGCCGATGCTTTTGGAGTCCTTCCTCCGATAGCAAAGCTCACAAAAGAACAGGCAATGTTTTATTTTATATCGGGTTACACCAGCAAATTAGCAGGAACGGAAAGAGGGATAACCGAACCCAAAGCTACCTTTTCCGCATGTTTTGGTGCACCTTTCCTGCCTTTACACCCTTATGTTTATGCACAATTTTTAAAAGAAAAAATTGAAAAATTCGGGACCGACATATACCTTGTTAATACCGGTTGGATTAAAGGACCATACGGAATTGGAGAAAGGATAAATCTTAATATAACAAGGGCAATAATAAAAGCCGCTTTATGCGGCTTCCTAAAAAATGCAGAATATGAAATTGAAGACGTATTTAACCTTATGATTCCAAAATACTGCCCTCAGGTGCCTTCCGAAATACTAAACCCTAAGAATTGCTGGCAGGATAAAAAAGCCTATTTCGAATACGCGATAAAATTAAAAAATAGTTTTTTGGCCAATGCCTCAAAATACAACTTACCAGCGGAAATTTTAAAATAGCAGCGTAAAGCTGCTATTTTTTTACTGTTCCATCTGCCTTGATAAAAATCCCGCTGCGGTTTCGGCCACTTTTACTTCCAGTTCGCCCATAGTTACATTCGGTTCTTTAGAAAGAAGTATTACAGCGCCTATGGGATCGCCCTCAGCTATTATCGGTACAATTACCTGGCTTGTATACCTTATCTTACCATCTTCATCATCGGTAGTTATTTTTACATACTCCTTTTCCGATGTTTTGCTTATTAAAACCGTTTTTCTCTCATTCATCACTGCTTCCAAATCGGAGCTTATGGTTTTTTCCATCAATTCCTTCTTTGGTGCACCCGAAACGGCTATTATGGTATCTCTATCCGATATACACGCTATATGACCTAAGGAGTCATGGAGGGCTTCAGCGTATTCCCTTGCAAAATCTCCAAGTTCGCCTATAGGAGAATATTTTTTGAGGATAACTTCGCCTTCTCTGTCCGTGAATATTTCAAGAGGATCGCCTTCGCGAATCCTTAAAGTCCTGCGAATTTCCTTTGGTATAACAACCCTCCCGAGGTCATCTATGCGGCGTACTATCCCCGTTGCTTTCACCTTTTCGCCTCCTTTTTACTTGGTAAATGCTTTCATCATTAGTATTAGTGTTACCACCCTTTTTTATTCATTGTAGGGAATGAAGAGAAAATCCGCCATATCTTTTAAAAGTTCCTCGATTCTAACAAAAAGCTTGTGGTCTTCGCAATTTTTGGCCCTTATTGAAAAGGAAGGTACAGTAGTTCCTGAAAAATTTATCCTGTTTTTAAAAGCTGCTACTATTTTTAAATAATCCTCTACATTTAGAGCGTCTCTGCTCTTAAACTTAAAAACGATATGCTCATCATTTCTTATAATATTTGAAATTTTTAATTTCTTCGCGAGTATCCTCAGCTTTGCTATATTTACGAGATTCCTCACATGCTGAGGAATGTCGCCGAAGCGGTCTTCTATTTCCTCTTCTAAGTCTTCAGCTTCTTGTAGGGTTTCCAAGCTTGCAATTCGCCTGTAGATTTCCATCCTATGGGCTTCATTTTGAATATAATCTTCAGAAATAAAAGCATTGACCTTTAAGTCTATTACAGGTTGAATTTCCTCTTCTTGCTTTATTTCTCCCTTTAATTCTCTGACCGCTTCTTCTAAAAGTTTGCAGTATAAATCATATCCAACAGCCATCATATGGCCGTGCTGTTCGGTTCCAAGAACATTGCCCGCCCCTCTTATTTCGAGGTCTCTCATGGCTATTTTGAATCCTGCTCCAAATTCAGTAAACTCCCTTATCGCAGCAAGCCTTTTTTCCGCCTGTTCTGTTAAAACCTTATCCTTTTTGTAAGTAAAATATGCAAAAGCCTGCCTGTTTGAACGTCCTACCCTGCCCCTTAACTGGTAAAGTTGCGAAAGTCCGAATCTATCCGAATTGATTACAATCAATGTGTTAACATTAGGTATATCAAGCCCACTTTCAATAATAGTAGTGCACACCAATACATCGTATTCCCTATTGTAAAATTTAAACATCACTTCCTCCAATTCGTCCTCATCCATCTGCCCGTGTGCTACAGCAATTTTTGCTTCAGGCACCAAAATGGAAAGCCTTAATGCCTCTTCTCTTATATCTTGGACCCTATTGTATACGTAATACACCTGTCCCCCTCTTGAAAGTTCCCTTAAAATTGCATCCCTTATAAGGGAATCATTGTATTCCACCACATAGCTTTGTACCGGAAACCTATTTTCCGGCGGAGTTTCTATGAGGCTCATATCCCTTATTCCGCTCAAAGCCATGTGGAGGGTTCGCGGGATAGGAGTTGCCGTCATGGTAAGCACGTCTACGTTCTTTTTTAACTGTTTTATTTTTTCTTTATGAGCAACCCCAAACCTTTGTTCTTCATCGATTATAAGAAGCCCCAAATCCTTAAATTTTACATCTTTTTGTAAAAGCCGGTGGGTGCCTATTATTACATCTACTGCCCCATTTTTCAAATCCTTCAAAATAGATTTTTGTTCGGCCTTAGATTTGAATCTACTTATAACATCAACCCTTAAAGGAAAAGGTGCAAACCTTTCTGAAAAAGTCCTGTAATGCTGCTCTGCCAATATTGTTGTAGGCACAAGTACAGCGACCTGTTTTCCATCCATTACTGCTTTAAAAGCGGCTCTTAATGCCACCTCCGTTTTCCCATACCCTACATCACCGCATATTATTCGGTCCATACATCTGTCGCTTTCCATATCCCTTTTTACTTCCTCAATAGCAGTAAGCTGGTCGGGGGTCTCCTCATAGGGGAACATTTCCTCGAATTCTTTTTGCCATACTGTATCCTTCGAAAAGGCATGGCCTTTGATCCTCTGTCTTGCGGCATATAGCTCAATAAGCTCCCGGGCCATTTCCTTTATTGACTCTTTGACCTTTGCTTTAGTCTTATTCCACTCACTGCCTCCAAGCTTGTTGAGTTTTGGAGGCTTATCCTCAGGGCTGATGTATTTATAAATTAAGTCTACCTGATCTGTTGGGACGTAAAGTTTATCTCCTCCCAAATACTGAAGGGCAAAATAATCCCGTTTGCTGCCTTCTACTTCCAAGGTTTCTACACCCAAGTACCTGCCTATACCGTGGGTAGCATGAACAACGTAGTCCCCCGGTGTAAGCTCGTCTATTGCGGTAATCTTCTTTCCCTTTTTTGTTATATATGGCTTAGCCTGTTTTATTTTTGGTTTACCATAAACATCAATATCGGAAATTATTGCTGCCCTTATTTCCGGAATCTCAAAGCCTTTTCCTATGGAACCGGGAATAACTACAATTTGAGAAGGTAAAAGTTCCTCCGTAAAGGTGTTGTAAAAAACTGCTTCTATCTCCTTTTCCCTTAATGCTTTGACAAGGTGTTTTCCCCTTTCTTCGGTACCCGATAAAATAATTACTACAAATTTCCTTTTTTTATAATTTAATATGTCCTCCAATAAAAGTTCAAACTTACCGTTAAAAGCGGTAACAGACCTAAACTGAAAAGAATAAAGCCCACTTATCTCAAATTCCTTTGGTATCCTGGGAAACACGGAAATATAAAAAGTTGTGTATTTTTTCAGCTCTTCGATAATTTGATCAGGTGCAAAATAAATTTCTAATGCGGTAGGAAGTATCTGCCCCTTTTCTAAGAGCCCTTTATAAGTTTCTTCTATTTCAAAGGACATATTTTTAGAGCTTTCTAAGAGCCTGCTGGGTTCAATAAAAAATACAAAAGGCGGATGGGAAAAATAATCCAAAAGAGAACAAAGTTTTTTATATAAATACCCTATATAAAGCTCAGCAGACTCAAAAAAGACTCCTCTTTCCATCTTCTCTATATGTTGGGCCACTTTTTCTTCAAGAGAGTCAAAAAGCTCCTTTTTCCCCATGGAATAAAAGGCATTTCTCTTTTCTTCCAAATCCTGTGAAACCTTTAGTGCCGCTTCTTTTCCTATCTCCTCGTCAAATACGACTTCTCTTGCCGGAAATATCCTTATTTTTTCTAATCTGCCAAAGGAGCGCTGGTCTTCTATATTAAACTGCCTTATTGAATCTATCTCATCTCCGAAAAACTCTACCCTGTAGGGAAATTCGGAGGTCAGTGGGAAAATATCTAAAATGCCTCCGCGGACCGCAAACTGTCCCTTTCCTTCAATCATTTCAACCCTTTCGTAGCCCATTTTTAAGAGTTTAAATACAACATCTTCTAAAATCGCTTCTTGTCCGTATTCAAGGGTTAATGTGATATTTTTCACTATTTCAGGCGGCATGAGCTTATTAATAAGGGCATTTAATGGGGCCACTACTATCTTAGAATTTTCGTAAAGCAGGGCTTCCATAACCGATAGCCTTTGAGACGTAAATTCAAGGCTTTTTGCCTCGGTTTCATAGGGTATTACGTAGTTGGAGGGGAAATACAGCACATGGCTTTTGCCTATGAAAAACTCAAGGTCTTCTGCAATTCTCTTTGCTTCCAAGGCATCCGGAACCACTATCAAAAAATTTTTTTTCCAAAACTTCTCCCTTAGCCCCGCTATAATAAAAGACTTTTGAGAATCGGAAAGGCCGTAAGCAAAAAAGCCCTTTTTACCATTTTCGATGTCTTTTGTTATCTTATTGAAATCTTCAATCTTTTCACAAAATTTTAGCGCAAACATATTCTCTCCTTAAATATAAAAAATATCTATATTAAAAGTATAACTCAGCAAAAAATAATTATACAATAAGAAATTTTTTTTTGAAATTTAATAATTTTACTTCGTTTTCATTTTATATACAAAAAGATTCCACAGCAAATGTACCAAGCTTGATAAAAAATATCCCGCAAAAATAGAATACCCCATTTTAACTGTAATGTAAACAATTATCCCAAAGGACATATGGCTGAAAACAGCAAAAAAGGCAGCAGCTACATTCATCTTCCTTTTTCCATCCCTGATAAAATCAAAGATACACTCCACAATCCCAAAGGCAAGGTGAGAAAACAAAAGGCTTCCCTTAATAAATAAAGCCGCAAAGGTTTTTAAAAACTCCTCAAATAAAGGTGCCCAAATAACTATAGCTTTTTCTTTATAAAACTTATATAACAAACTATTTATACAAAGTGAAAGAGCCGCTGCAAAAAGGCCGGCCCCAAAGCCTTTTACCTCATAAATAATTTTCCCCCTCCTAAAATTATTTTCTCTTTTAAATTGCGCATTTTTTGTATATAATATTATCGAACATTTGTTTGCTTATGAGGAGGGACTTAAATGGGGTTCACTCATCTTCACATACATACTGAGTACAGCCTTTTAGACGGCTTTTGCCGTTTAAAGGATTTAATAAAAAAAGCAAAGGAATTAAACTTCAGTTCCCTTGCCCTCACAGACCACGGCGGTTTATACGGGATGGTACCTTTTTATAAAGGCTGTACCGAAAACGGTATTAAGCCAATAATCGGCTGCGAAGTTTACGTTGTTGATAACATGAAAAAAAAGGAAAATAAGGAATCCCCAAATCACCTGACTTTACTTGCGGAAAACGAAGAGGGTTTAAAGAACCTCTACAGGATAATAACATCCTCACATCTCGAAGGTTTTTATTTCAAACCCCGCGTGGATAAAGAACTTTTAAACCGTCATTCTAAGGGATTAATAGCTTTGAGCGGCTGTATAAAAGGAGAGGTACAGGAACTAATCTTGAAAGGCGATATTGAAGGTGCAAAAGCTGCTGCAGGAAATTACAAAGAAATTTTTGGCAGGGAAGGGTTTTTTTTGGAGCTTCAATACCATAGACTCCCTTTAGAAAAAAAGGTTAACTTTTGGCTTTTAAAATTATCTCAAGAATTAGGACGTGAAACCGTAGCAACAAATGATGTCCATTTTATAGCAAAAAGCGACTTTACCCTTCATCAAGTCCTAATGGCAATAAAGACCCTTTCCGTAGTAGGAGAATCCCCTCAATATATAACTCCCGAGCACTACCTTAAATCCGAGGAAGAAATGTCAAGGATTTTTGCTGAAATCCCAAAAGCCCTTTTCAACACCGAAGAAATTGCAAAAAGGTGCAGCATAAACCTTGACCTTAAAACCTTGAATTTGCCTAAGGCAAGGGTGCCTGAAGGTCTAAGCGAAGAAGAATACCTTAAAAATATGGTCTATGAAGGTGCAAGAATCCGTCACGGCAGCCCCATACCACTTACAGTTAAAGAAAGGCTCGGATACGAACTTTCAATAATAGAAAAAACGGGTTTTGTCGGCTACTTTTTAATAGTAAAGGAAATAGTGGATTTTGCCCGAGAAAACGGCATAATCGTGGGTCCTGGAAGGGGATCTGCCGCAGGAAGCCTTGTCGCCTACTGCCTTTTTATAACCGATGTAGACCCGATAAAACACGGCCTCCTTTTTGAAAGGTTTTTAAACCCCGAAAGGATAAGCCCTCCCGACATAGATATAGACCTTTGCCATATAGGAAGGAAAAAGGTGCTGGAATTTATACGGGAAAGGTTTGGCAAAGAAAATATAGCCCATGCGGGAGCCTTTTCCACCCTGCAGGCGAGGGCTGTCCTCAGGGATACCGGCAGGGCTATCGGCCTTTCCTATGAAACCATTGATAAAATAACCTCCTTAGTCCCTTATTCCGCCATCGACTTGGAAAGCCTTGTAAAAGAAAACCCCAATTTTAAAAAATTAATTTCTTCCGATGAAAAAGCGAAAAAGGCATTTTTAATAGCAAAAAAACTGCAGGGCCTACCCCGCCATATGACCCAGCATTCCGCAGGAGTCGTCATAGGAGACAAACCTTTAACCGAATACGTGCCCCTCGAGAGGGCTTCGGGAGAAGAAATAATCACCCAGGGAGACATGTACGCCTTAGAAGACTTAGGCCTTGTAAAAATCGACCTTTTGGGACTCAGGTTTTTAAGCGTAATAGACAGCACCTTAAAATTCGTAAAAAAAACAAAAGGGGTAAAACTTTCTTTAAAGGATATACCTTTAGACGACCAAAAAACCTTTGAAGCCATAAAAAGTGGAAACACCACCTCCACCTTCCAGTTGGAATCAAGCGGCATGAGGACACTCCTTAGAAAAGTAAAGCCCGAAAGCATAGAAGAAATATCCCATGTCCTCGCCCTTTACAGGCCCGGCCCGTTAACAAGCGGCATGACGGAAGAATACGTTAAAAGGAAAAAGGGAGAAAGCCGGGTTACCCTTCCCCATCCCCTTTTAAAGGATATTCTCTCTTCTACTTACGGGGTTTTCATCTACCAAGAGCAATTAATGCAGGCAGCAAACATTATAGCTGATTACACCCTCGGTGAAGCTGACCTTTTAAGGCGGGCTATAGCCAAAAAAGATAAGGAAACAATCGAAAGGGAAAAACCAAAATTCTTGGCAAGAGCAAAACAAAAAGGAATAGATGAAAAAACTGCTTTGGAAATTTTTAAAATCCTTGAGGCTTTTGGAGATTACGGCTTTAATAAATCCCACAGCATTTCCTATGCATTGGTTGCCTATTATACGGTTTACCTGAAGGTTCACTATCCCGTAGAATACTTTGCTTCCCTTCTAACCCTGTATATGGACATTCCATCCAGGCTTCAAAGATACCTTTGCGAGGCAAGAAACCTCGGAATAAAATTTCTGCTACCGGATATAAATAAAAGCTTTATCGGATTTTGCCCGGAAATTTATAAAGGAGAAAATGCCATACGCACGGGACTCGGACTTATTAAAAATTTAGGGCCTCAGGGTATAAAAGAAATTTTAACTATAAGGGAAAAGGAACCCTTTTCGGGATTTTTCAATTTCGTAAAAAGGGTGAATAAAAAAGTTGTTAACATAAAGTCCCTTGAATTTTTAATACTTGCGGGATGCTTTGATTCTTTCGGCATACCAAGGCCCGCTTTGCTCCTTGCGTTAAAAAAAGTTTTAAAGGAAAACAAATCTAAAGAGGACGGACAGCTTTCCTTTGATAATCAGGACTCTCCTCTTGACCCTTTGATAAACGACGTAATGCTTTCGGATTTTTCTCCAGCGGAAAAGCTGTCCCATGAACTCAAGGCTTTGGGCCATTACATCACAAAGCATCCTATGGAATTTTTCGAAAATACCGCATCCAAAATAAGGACCCATAACTTAAGCCAAATAAATGAAATGCAAAAAAGGACTAAGGTATGCGTTGCGGGAATAATAACGGATAAAAGGCAGGCCCCTGTTAATGATAAAATAATAATGTACACAAAGTGGAAAATAAGAATGTACAAAATTGTACATAAATTTGATATCCTTCTTCATGTGAGGAGGGATATCAAGAATGAAGAACATAATAGCACAAATAAA
>Ga0207432_10102_pt1 | contig 32880 bp, 39 predicted proteins | sample YelNatsi2bottle7_FD_187543 | JGI IMG/M metagenome (GOLD analysis project Ga0207432, IMG submission 187543) | Hot spring thermophilic microbial communities from Obsidian Pool, Yellowstone National Park, USA - site 2 bottle 7 (SPAdes) (version 2) | ecosystem: Environmental > Aquatic > Thermal... | reverse complement strand
AATTCCCTACCCAAACATATCACCCCCCTTTTTTCTCTACTTGGTTCCCCAACACACCCATTTTTAAAAAGGGGGTGACTTGCCTGCATTGTTGACTCATTAATTGGTGGAACTCAGAGGGAGAGGGAAGACCCTCTCCTTTTTTATGCCACGTCAGTGATTATATCGATACTGCCTTTTTTCTCGACCTTTACATCAACTATGGCACCTTTTGCTTTTGTGAGAATATTTAACATTTTCTCGTCTGCTGGTGCATAGAATATTTTGTCGTTCGCTTTCACTTTTAAAAATTCTCCGCCGTTTTTTGCTCTGAGTATGTTCACATCTTCAATTTGAACTTTTATAAACTCTTGTTGTTCTTTTGCTTCTCTTTCATCTGGTTTTAACTGTTGTTCAGAAGGTTTAACCTGTTCTGGCTGGCTTTGTTCTTCAGGAACAATTTCTTCTATTTTGTACTGTGGCTCAGTTATCACTGCTGGCTGTACCATCGGAGCTTTTTCCAGTTCATCTGTGCCCATTTCTTCTGGGGTGTACAACCCCTGAAGTTCTTCCATAAATGTCTCTCGCAAGCATTGAGAGAGAGCAACTTTCCTGATGAGTGTGGCAGGCATTTGTAACCAGTTCTTTGTCGGTTGTCCATCTTTTTTCTTTTTCATGTATTCCGAAATAGATACGGTTACTTTTAGTGGCACTTGCCAGTCCTTTCTATATACTTCAGCCCAGCCACCAACTAACTGTTCTCCATCCAGTAGTAAAGCTCCTTCTCGGTATTCAACAGTTCCGTCGCTGTGCCTTACTACAATGCCTGCTCTCCAGCCGTTGCATAGTCCACTCTTTTGCGCACGTCGGATAAAGACATCCTTGCTTACTACCAAGCTGGCCGGCTCGTCACCAAACTTTATAAGGTACACGTCTTTCCGGAATGGGTTCAACTTCTGGGCTTCACACAGTTTCATGAACAGTACAACTTCTTCGTCGCTTACTTTTGTTGCATCACCGCTGACAAGGTACCTTTTTACTAAGTCAAATGTAAGTCTTATTTCTTTTCCGTCTTCAGAAGTGTAAACTACCTCAGGAATGTCATTCCTTTTTACAATACTCTTTTCCATGTTAACTCCCCTCCAAAAGTTTAGTTTAACTCCAGAGACAGAGCTGGTATTAAACCCATTCTCCTCTTTCTACTGCCCAGTCGTTGATTTTTTTGTCTTTCTCTTCTTGTTAAAAATACCTGACCGAGTTTGAGTTTGATTGTTGAACCTCTCATGTTCAACTCCCTCCCATTTTGGTATAACTCCAGAAGGTGGAGGGGAAAACCCCACCGTTATTTTCCGCCAAGGCTTTTCCACATCATCTGGCTACTCGGAAGTTGTTGTCCTATTTTGAAGATTTGCGTTGTGCTTAGCAGTTTTCTGTGGTTTGTGCCATCTTTGACCCTAAAGATGTACTTGACTACCACATAGTTTGTATCAGCAAACTCAATAATTTTGTAAGACTCCATTAATTGGTAGTTTCTAAGCAACAAACTCCCGATTAACTTTTTCAAGTTAAACTCACTCCTTGTCGGTGGGACTCCGAGAAAGGGTTATTGAAAGGTTCTTGAAAAACAAGAAAGCCACAGAGATAATTTGCATTGCCGCAAACTCTCTGTGGCTTTACTCTCTTTTGACAGGTGAGACTCTGAAATATTCTTTTAATTATATTATACCCAATTTTTCGATTTTTGCAAACACTTTTTCTATGAAAATATTATACAACTTCCTCGCCATTTTTCAAGTAGAATTTTACGATTTTTGATTTAAGCTTTATTTTTTCTTTTTGTTCTTTGTTTTGTAGCACACAAATGACACTTTCAGGAGGATTCATGTTGATTATCTCTGAAACAAGCTCCTCTTCGCCAGGGAATATTACTGTAACATATGCAAGTTTGCCTTTTGTTGTCTTTACAAGTGCGGTGAATGGGAAGTCTGCTGGGTAATAAAATGTTACTCTGTCTTGTAAAAAATCTACCATGAAGTCAAGGAAAGCAAGCCTTCTTCTTTCAACATCAGGTTTCAGCCTTCTAAACGGAACGTAGTAAACACCGTCTTTTTCTTCAACCTTCAAACCTTTTATCAATCTTTTGAGTTTTGCTTCTGGAAAAGGGTAAACAAGCTCTGCAAGATGCTTTAAAGTTGCAGCTCCCCAATCATATACAAATTTTTCTACCTCTCTGTCAGCCTTGTGTTTGTAAACAGGCATTGTATCAGCTCCTTTCACAGTAAAAATTAGATTTTAAGAATCTTTAAAGTTTGATATAATTTTACCAGAAAAAATAAAAAAATTAAGGAGGTAACATTGTGAATAATGAATTTTATAATGAACAAACGGATTTATCGAGAATAAAGATTAAACTCGTTACTGATTATTTCATAACATGGCTGAATATTATTTCTTCTCATTGGAATGGCAAAATCTTTTACATTGATTTGTTCTGTGGACCGGGTTGTTATGAAGATGGTAATGCTTCTACACCTCTTGTTATTTTAGAAAACACTTTAAGGAATGAAAAATTGCTGAACAAAGTAAAAGAAAATTTGTTTTTCTGGTTTAACGATAAAAATAAAGATTTTATTGAGAAACTTTATGAAAATATCAAGAGGAAGTTTGCAAGTGTTCAAAGAGAACTTAAAAATCTCAATAATCCATTTCAAATTTATACTACAAACTATGAAATACCTAGCAAAGAAATTGAAGATACTATAAAACAAATAAATGCACCCATGTTTGTTTTTTTAGACCCTTGGGGTTATAGAGGAATTTCAAAAAATCTTGTAGATATAATTGTCGATAAAAAGATGTCAGAGTGTATCTTTTTCTTTAACTACAACCGTATTCAGGGTGCTATTTTTAACGATAGCGTAGTTGAAACTGTTTCGGAAATATTTGGAAAGGAAAATTTGAATAATTTAAGAAAAAGGTTGCAAACTCCGAATTTAAGTAGTTATGACAAGGAAATGATAATCTTAGATGAGCTTGTAAAGCATTTCTCAAACAATTATACCCGCTATGTAGTCCCATTTTGTTTTAAAAAAGAAAACAACCAGACAAGTCATTATATCGTTTTTGTAACAAAACATCCGCTGGGACAAAAGATTATGAAAAGTCTTATGGCTAAAAAAAGCAATAATAACATAATTGGAGGATACTTTGCTTACATACCGTCAAGCCCCCAACTCTCGTTTTTGACCTATGATACATTCGACAATCACAAAGAGAATATTAAGAAAAGACTATGTGAAAAATACAAAGGAATGGAATTAAAATTTGAAGAGTTATATGCTCAAGAAGGTTACTATACACCGTATACAGTGGAGCAATACTTCCAACTTATAAATGAGCTGGACAAGGAAGGGAAAGTTGAGGTAATTTATTCCAAAACTAAGACAGGCAGAGATAGAAAACATTCACCTGAAAATTTTTATAAATATGGAGTAGTAAAATTTGAAGAGTAGGGGAAGAATATAGTCTTCCCCTATTTTTTGTATTATTACAACAGCACTTCTTTTTTTATTATTACCTCCATGTTTTTTCTCAATCCAAAGGTTACAACTTCATCGGCAATTCTTTTGTAATATTCCTTTGAATCAAAGTTGAGATTTACCAAACTATTGTAATTCCATCTTCCAAACACAATTTTGTCCACAAAGCTTATCTTTGATAAAAGCTCTCTTATGTCCTGTTGAATAATATTAGGAGTAGGGTAAGGTTCTATGCTAACCCACGTCTTAAAACCCTGTCGGTGTAAAAATTCCAACGACTTTAATCTTTCTTCTACTGGAGCAGCACCTGGCTCAAACTGTTCTCTAAATTTTTCAGAATATGAGACCAGAGAAATTCCAAAGTAGTTGTCGTCACTTTTTGATATTCCTACCAGTTCAACTGGATAAACTCCCTTAGTTAACACCTCGACAGGAATACCATTGCTATTAAGAGTATCTATAATCTGCAGAGAAAGCTTTGATACTTCTTTCTGCCTATACATAAAAGGGTCTGTTGAAAAACACATGTTAACGTGTTTAATTTTAGTTCTTAACCTTGGAATTTCTTTTTCAAGAAGATCTACAGCATTTGAGACAATCTTGGGTGTTATCCAGTCTTTGTAATCTTTTACCTTGCCAAACCTTTTATTCATTAAGAAAGCATAACACGGATACATACAACCATGAGAACATCCCAGCACATGGTTTATGGTATAGTCTCCATATTCTACCCCTGTTTTGTACAGCAAGGTTTTGCGTTCTATTTTTAACATCTTCCATCATCACCTTTCTATTCTAACAGGCTTTCCACCATTTCTTCCTGAAGCTTTGTATTTGGTTTTTTATATCTCAGAGTCGTTTCTATTCTTTGGTGCCCCAGCAGCTGTTGAACATCGTAAATATTCAGCCCTTTATCAATCAATGTTTGTGCAAAGAAATGTCTGAGCATGTGTGGATGTAAATCAACCCCGGCAAGTTTTGCATACTTGAGTATGATTTTATAAGCTGTGTTGCGTGTCAGTTTTTTGCCTGTTGAAGTAACAAAAAGATAATCTGTAGCTGAGTAGGGTCGCCTCTTTAGGTACTCTGAGAGATATTTTCTTGCATCGGAGTTTAAAGGTACTTCTCTATAGCTTCTACCTTTGCCCCAGATTTTCGCTTTGCCTTTTCTTTCGGAGATCTCAACATCTTCAAGCTTGAGATTTATGGCTTCCGAGATCCTCATTCCGGTATTGAGCAGGAGCTCCACCAAAGCAATATCTCTTGTCTTCCCAAACTGATGTACAGTGCGACGAAACTTGTATATATCTTTTTTGTCTAAAACTACTGGGGAGAGATTTCTTGTTGTGTCTTTCACCTGCTTTAGTCTTGTTGATATGTCTTTTTTAATTAATCCTCTGTCCAGTAGAAAATGCACAAATTTTCTTAGCGATATAATACTTCGATTGACTGTACTTGGTCTGTGGTTTTGTCGCAGGAGGTATGATTTATACTCAACAAGGTCGAACTCTGTTAAATTTTCTGGTTTAAACTCCTGACCAGTAGTATTAATATACCAGCGCATAAAAAGCTCAACATCTTTAGTATAACTTTTGATTGTATTTTCTGTAAAGTCCTGAGTTTTTAGATAGTCTTCAAATTCTTTTATCAACATTTTTTCTTCAGCCTCACTTCTGGAGCAAATAGTTTTTGTACATAACATATGCCTTTAGAATCTCATAGTATTTCTCATCAACTTTTCTTACAAATTCATAGTCGCCAGACTTATAAAAGTAGGCAAAAGCTTCGTTATAGAGTTTTCTCAGCCTGTGAAGCTCTTTTTTGAGCTCCTGAAGCATTACTTCAGGCTTGGGTGGATTTTTGACTCTCCTGAACATAATTATTTCCCCCTTTTATTTGACCCTAAAAACATTATGTTGAAAAAATTTTGGGTTTTATTTTATAGGTTTTCTGATATTATTGTATCACAAAACAGCGAATTTATCAATATAATGTATACTTATGAGTATAAATTATTTGGAATATTAATACTTACACAACAAAAAAGGTGGGCTAATGCCCACCTCTTGGGTTCTACTTACTTAAAACTATAGCTGTGACAATCCCTGCAAATCCTGCTATAAGTGCTGCGATAATGCCTATTGTATTCCATCTAAATGTATTCTTTATGTCTGCTATTTCGTTCCTGATGGCTGCTATTTCGTTTCTGATATTTGCAAATTCCCTTGCTGTCTCTTCTTTGAATTGTATGAATTCATTTCTTATGTCTGTTATTTCTTTTCTCACATTGGCAAATTCTTTTGCTGTTTCCTCTTTAAACTGTGCAAACTCTTTTCTTATATTGGCAAACTCTTTTGCCGTTTCTTCCTTAAACTGTACCAACTCATTTCTTATATTGGCAAACTCTTTTGTGGTTTCTTCTCTAAACTGAATAAACTCATTTTTCAGATCTGTTATTTCTTTTCTTACACTTGCAAACTCCTTGGCGGTTTCCTGCTTGAGATCAGCAAGCTCGTTTTTTGCGTCAGCTATCTCTTTCCTGACACCTGAAAACTCTTTTGTGCTTTCTTGTTTGATATTACTCAGTTCTGTTGTTGTATCACTTCTCAAACCTGTGATTTGATAAACAGTTTCTTTTTGCAGGTTTGCTACCTGATTCGAAAGTTCACTGATTTTCTGGTTAAATTCGCTTTTGAGGTTAACTTCCAAAGTCTTGAGTTTTGTATCAAATTCTGTCCTGACTTCTGAGATTTCACGCTTGAGATCCTGAAGATGAGAGTTAAATTCAATCCTTAAAAGGTCAATACTGGTGGGGCTGATGTAAACTCTAACTTTGTCTTTCCTTCTTTCCCTTTCATTTTCCATTTGACTCATCTCCATTTTTTACTCCCCCTTCTTGTTAGTTTTACTTAAGAGGGGGCAGCCGCTTTTTACTTTTACCTTTATTTTATCATATTCTAACAAAGAACAAAAGTTTAGTCCTTTTAACTGTTGATTGCTGCCTCTTGCCACGTGCTAAGCTTTTCATCCAGCTCTTTTGGTATAACGTACTTGCCAAGTTTTAACTTTCTTGCTTTTTGCATGTACTCCAAAAAGTGCTCTTCAACCGCTAAATTGCAGTTTTCTATCTCTACTATTATCTTACCCTGCTCTTCTGATTTTGTCACATTGACGTACGGGAAAAGATTGTCGGAAAGTTTCTTACTATTTCCACCTTTGAGTTTTAGTTTTTTCATGCCCAGTTCCAAGCTCCATGTGTAGTTTCTAAGCTCATTTAGAAGTACATAGATTCCTGTTCTGATTTCTCTATCCCTTGGGGTTGCTTCACCCAAAGCATACTTCACAAAAGCTAAATCATCAGAAATTATTCTCAGTTTTTTAGTGTTAGGAAGCAAAGGTAGAATGCTAATGAGCGAAAGTGCATGAGCGTATCTTGTTGCTTTTGTACCAAAGTCATATATCTTTTCTTCTTTTTTGCTACCATCAATTGTGAACACTCTTACAACCCCGCTTGACAGGGAGTTCAGAAAAATACAAACTGTGTCTTTTTCTTTTTCTCCTTCTTCTGTTTTTTCCTCATTTTTCTTGTTCGATCGAAACTCAAAATCCACCCTGTTATTCTCATATACAATTTTTGCCTTGAATTTCTTCTTTTTTGCCTTTGAGTAGAATTCTATCTCATTGGTTCTACCTTCCAAAACAAGTTTGTCTATATCATCCTGCTTTAGCTCATAGCCATAAAAAGCTACTGGCAGGGAGATTTGACATGAAGGGCATTTGTAATTCTTGTCCTCTACAACAAATTCATTCTTGCACTTTGGACAAATCATTAAAAACTCTCCTTTCAAAGTATAATTACTATCGTTCTGTATTTCCCTTTTTCCCTTGTGATAAAACCTTTTTGTTCAAGGGCAATGACTTCATTGCGGACAGTGGTTGTGCTGTAGCCTGTACCGTCTGCAATCTCCTTTATAGTCGGGCCATATTTTTTGTCTTCATGAAAGCTTTTAATAAAAGAGAGTATATTCATCTGTCTTTCACTCAGCATTTTTTATCTCTCCTTTGCAAAAGTGCTGGTCTGAATTTCTTTAGAACCTCTTTTTTGTAATATTCATAGTCAATTCCAAGAAAATCACAGATAAGCTGACAGTACTTGCTTTTGATAAAACTAAGAGCCTCTATTTTAACACGCCACGGCTCATTCCTGTCATCACAACACCCACGAGGAACCGGGCTTTGAATATCTTCTTTTGTTAGTATCAAGACTTCTGCAAACAGCCTTCTTAGCGCTTCTGTTTCAGGGTCTTCTGAAAATTTACGAATGCAAAGACTCATGACAGCAACCCCCAATCACTTTATTGTTTGTTTGTGTTAGTGAACCTTATGATGTTTTGCTTCTTTTCACCTCACAAGGTTTTGCAAAGTTTCAAATGGGTCAGAAGGCTGCTGGGCTATTCTGATTTCAAAGTGAAGATGTGGACCAGTAGAAAGTCCTGTTGAGCCTACACCGCCAACTACTTGCCCCTGTGTTACAGTTTGTCCTTTTTCAACAACAATTGAACTCAAGTGTGCATAAAGCACTTCTACCTCTTGTCCGGAAAGAGCACCTTTTATAATAATTGTTTTACCATAGTCACCCATAACACCTGCAAATGTGACTGTACCATTGATTATACTTTTCACATCAGCATTCATTGGGGCTCCAATGTCGACACCTGTGTGCATTTTCTCTACACCTGTGATTGGATGAATTCTTAGCCCAAAGAGGCTTGTTATTATCATGTATTTGTCATCTACTGGCATGAACTCTGGATGCTGTTTTTCAAAATTTCTAAACTTGAAAAGTCTTGCCTGTGCGATGAGTTTTTGCGCATATTGTGTGCGTGTTTTTTTGTAGTCAGGAGCATCTGATTTAGAACCAACAGGACCAAGCCAGTAGCTTGCAAGTGCTGGTATTACTGCTTCTTGCCACGTGCTTCCTTCCCAGTCAACCTGCGCACCTCCAAGATAGCTTTTAAAAACAAACGAGCCTATCAGAATTTGGTCACGTGGGTTGTTGATATCACCTGTAATTGGAATGTCGGGATAGCGTGCTTTGAAGTCTTTTACGTGACCGTCCCAGTAGATTTGCTGTACCTGCATAATCCCAACAGCATAACCGTCTTTGTTTTTTGCTTTTGCTCTGGGATTGAACGAACTTTCAACAGCGGCTATACCTGCCAAGAACCATGAAGGAATGCCCAGTATTTTTTCTGCTTCTTCAAAGTAGGGTATATATTCTTGAGGTATATATTGAATAAGCGAACTTGCCGATACTACTGTTGGTCTGCTGAAAATGTTTTCTTTTACATCTTCAAACAGCCAGCCAAAGTCTTTGTCGCCTCTTTCGTAAGTCATTGCTGTGTATATAATGAGTTTTTTAGAAAATTCAATATCGTCATTTTTGTTATCTTCAAGTATCATTTCTTCAATCCTTTTGTACTCTGTATCAAGGTAGTTGATATTGTCAATCACAGCTACTTCCTGTACTTTTTGCAGTGTTTCTTCTTTGACGATTGTCTCTGGAGAGTCAGTGTATGAAACATCTTTAGCTTCTGGTGGAAGGGAAACAGCAGGGTTCTGGTTGCCCGGCTCAATTACCTCCGATTTTACCTCTTTTTCCAGCTTTTTGACATCGTCAAAATTGCTGACAACCTCATATTTTGTTTTGATATTCAAATCCTTTGCCCTTTTTGCTTCTTTCTGCTCAATCGGTTTTTTAGGGTCGAAATCAAGCTCCAGTTTTCCGATATCATCAAGCTTTGCTGATTTTGGCAGATTGTTTTCATATGCAGTTGTTGTCTTCTGAAGTTTATATGATACAGTGAATCGGTTTTTGATTGTATCAGCACAAATTAGAAGGTAAATGGGCTGTGTTTCGGTCACTTTTACCTTTTCTGTCCATGTAATTTTAACAGTTTGGGTTTTAATAGAACTTACCTTTTCGGTTTGACCTGTTTGAGAGTTGTAAACTTCATTTTCAACCGTATACGTATATGTTCTTGTTTTTTCCTTTGTAACCAGTTTTGTAGTCTCTGTTGTGATATAGTGTTTGATATAAAAGAATCGGGGTTGCATTCTTTTTGCTATGCTCAAAAGTTCGTTTTTACACTTGCGAAAGTAAACTTCTGGCAGGAGTTTTTTAACCACATCCTCTGTAACATTTCTAATACCTTTCTTTGCAGCTTCTTTCATAACTTCCTCTAAATCCTTTTTCTGAAGCAGTCCCATGTTACTTGAAAGTACAAGATACTTGTAATATGCAATCACCCATGGATAAGTAAGAACTAAGTCTTGGTCAACTCCATTGTAATCATAAAGATTGCCATTGAGTTTTCTTATCTCTTCTGTAATTTCGCGAAGCAACCTTTCATTCTGCTCTTTAGAAAGCTTTTCTGAAATACTTTTCTCTTCAGCAAAAGAGTATATTACAGCAAGGAAGGTGATTATTATGAGAAAAAAGCCAAGGAGGGCTATAACAATTGGGGATTTAAATAGGTTTTTAAGTTTGCTTTTTCGATTATTTTTTCTCCTATAGTACTCCACATCATATACCCCCTTGAAAGATGAAGATTGCGGTTTTCTCATCTCCCGGCAGACTTAGCTTTTCTTCTCTGGTATTAATTCTGTTTGAACAATAGCAAGAGCTTCTATGACTGTCGGCTGAAATATTCCCATATTCCAGAGTTCATCAATTGCTTCTTTAGGTGAAACTGGTTTTTTGTACTGTCGCCAAAGGCTTGTCATAGCTTCAAATTTATCAGCAACAGCTACAATCTGAACAGGCAAAGGCAAGTCAGAAGTATCCTGGTGGTGGAGCAGGGCTATCACTGAAAATTCATTTAGCCCCAGCATTTTTAGAAGTTCTGCACCCCAGTAGCTGTGGTTTCTGAGAATTTCTTGTTCTTCTTTGCTTATTGCAATAGATTTATCCAGAAGAGCATTTGGAACGAGTAATTTCCCAACATCGTGCACAAGTCCAGCGGTGTAATAAAACTCTTCATCCATTCCCAGATTCTTTGCTATGATTGCGCTCAGTTTTGCAACGTTCAGTGAATGGGTAAGAAGTGTAGCATTTTTCTCGCTCATGTTTTGCAGAAGCAGATTCAGTGCTTTTTGTATAATACCTTTTGCACTCCCTTCTAAAAAAGTTGGCAACAAAAAAAGCAGGGTCTTAAACCCTGCTTAAAATGGCAAATTACTTTCTGATGTAATAACACCGTTTTCTACTGGTGGTTCAAAAGACTCATCTTCTTCAAAAAACTCTTCAAGTTCCTTTTCAAACTCGTCTTCGGAAATTTCAGGTTCTGCTGGTTGGACTGATATGGTTTGCTCATGGGGTTGTTCTTTTCTGCCAGACCCTGCAAATTCGAACCGTTCGATTATGAAACTGAATGTGTTGTACTCTTCACCGTTTTTTGTTCTGCCTTTGGAGTTGACAACTCTTGCTTCGATTAAGATTGGTCTGCCTTTTTGATAGTACTGTTCCAGAAGTTCGGCATTTTTCTTAAATGCCAGGCATGGAATAAACTCTGTTCTTTTTTCGTTGTCAACAACCCTGTGAGTTGCTACTGTTACCCGTACCATCTTCTCGCCGTTTTGAGTTTGAAATACCTCGGGGTCTTTTGTGAGGTTGCCATAGAAAATACACTTGTTCATCAAAACACACCTTCCTTGCACTTATTATCAAAACATAGTACACGCCAAGCTTTTGTTTTTCTTCTCTCTATACTCCATGATTTTTACTGAACCGTCCTTTGTACTTGAAATTTATAGCCTTTACCGAAGAAGCACCAAAAGGATTTTTTGTCTGAACACTTACTGTCCCTGTCATTGTTACATCTTCTCCGCTAAAACTTATGTTTATACTATCCAAACTCATATTTCTTTCAGAAAGCAGGTTTGTCAGTTCTTCCTTCAATTTTTCTTCAACAATTAGATTATCTCCTATAACCTTTTCATCGCCTAATGCTTCACCTTCTTGCGATGTAAGTACGTATGCTGTTTTTTCAATTGCAAGTTGACATGCATTGTTTATCTGGTTTGTCTCCAGAGAAAAAAGTATTACCGCAAATGCAACTGCCGCAAGCATTGCTGACAAAAACATCATTGTTATCATAAAAACAAGTGTTGCATCTCCTCTTTTTCCTTTTAAAACTTTACTTATCATTTCCCACACCTCTAATGCTAATCTCATACTCAGAAAGTTCTTCTTTTCTGAGTATCCAGCGCAAGAATTTTCTGCACAGCAGGTATTTATACACCTGTTTTGCGGACACAAGCTGAAGCTTTTCCGCTATCTGTCTTTTTGTTTTGTACTTTTTTACCTTTTCAAACTCTAAAATTCCTTCTTGCTTGAGCTCTTCCATTATGGAATAGACAAACCTGTTGGTTCTTATAATCACTTTGTCTCTTTTAATGTTTGCCTTATTTATAGCTGCAAGAGAACTTTTTACCGCCTCTTTTACAGTCTCCTTGAACTTTTCTCTTTCAGTAATACAATCCACTGTTTTAAATGTTTTCAAATCCCGCCATTTTATGTCTTGTACAATCCTATTTAAAGCTGGGAAATATGAAAAGAATATTCCCATTTTTCTAAACCTGAATATAAACCTGAGTGCTGGCATGACTATCGCTTCAATTACAAAATTTAGCCCCGACAGTTTTAATACCATATAAATCAGTTTTAGTTCCCCCCGAAAAAGCTGTATTTTGTCATCATCATAACAAGAGGATATGTTACAAGTATCAAAAAAGGAATAACATAACCTACAAGCATAATCAAAGTGAACCTGACATTTAGTTTATCTGCAAGTGTTTCTATTTCTGTTTTCTGTTCTTCGTATATGTTTTGTGCAAGTATAGAAAGAACTTCGGTTATATGTGAAATTGTAACAGAGCGCAAGTTAAATATCCTGCACATCTTTTCAAATTCGCTGCTCAAAGTCTTTTGGCTTACTTGCAAACTTGCTTCTTTTAGACTCTGTCCTGCCAGAAGTCTTAAATTTATTTCTTTTATAAATGGTGTTACCAAATTTTCTTGGGACTCAGAAATGTACTCAAGAACCTGTTCAACCACAAGTCCACACTTAAACCCTTGTATCATTGTCTCTATTGTGTCAAGCAAATCCTGTTTAAATTGCTTTTTAAATTTTTTAATTCTTATACTCAAAGCTGTGATTGGCATTGTTGTTACTGACGGCAAAAGAATAAGTCCAAACAGTATGCTTATTCTTGCGTACAGCAAAAAAAGCAAGCACGAGATTAAAAAGAACGTAAAAACAATTGAAATAAAATCATAAACATCCTGGATGACAAACCCGAACAGTGTTCGTTTGGAACTCTGTATTTCAACATCTGTTGCAAACACAGTCTTTATTTGCCTGTCAAGTTTTTCTATAAAATCTTTTGCTTTTTTGTTTTTCTCAAACCTTTTTACGTATTTCTTAATTTTCAGTGGTTTGAGCGTTTTCTTGATTTTCACCTTTTTTCACCTCTTTGCTACATCATCTGCAGTTTTGAGCATGTAGTACGTGCTTGCAATAACTATTGAAAGTACAAACGCAAGGATTATTTTCCCGCCAGCAGTTGAATAGCTTTCTTTTGCTTCTGGGAAGAAAAATAAAATTGTGCCAAGAGTAACCAGAATTATACCAACTATTGCAACCATTACACTCTTGATCCTTGCTATTTTCTTTCTTATGAGTCTTGCACGGGAAAGTTTATCGTTTATTTTTCTGGCTGTATTCATGCAGACATCTGAAAGCGACGCACCCGACAAATTTGCAAATATCACACTGTCAACCCACGTGCTGACTATGTTCGAAAAGTTGTTCCTCTCTTTGAAGTTTTTCAGTGCCTGTTCTAAAGTGGTTCCTGACTGTACTTCACTTAAAATTGTTTCGATTTCTTTTCTAATCCTATAATCCTTCTCTTCTTCCCTTGCTTGGAAAAGCACAGCTACCAAGTTCGGTGTTCCTTTCAGCATTATTGCAACGTTCTGTGCAAATTCTCCGAACCTCTGTTCAAACTTGAATCTTTTGTTAGCGGATACATAGTCGAGAACAATTTTCGTTACTATGAACGAACTCACAATTAAAACTACAAAGTATGCTAGCTGATTTAGAATCACTGCAAGTACAAAACAAAAAACTGCAAAGTACAGGTAGTACATTATAAAATCGTCGGTTGAGATTTTTACTTCTGCGCTCTTGAGTTGTCTGTCAATCCTGTCGTGTATATCGCCAAGAAAACCGAAAAAAGTATACTTTTGCAAACTCTCATCAGGTCTTATTAGCTGTCTTGAAAGCTTTTGACGAATTTTGTATACCCTTTCCTCATAGTATGCTAAAAACAAAAATAGAACAAAAAAAGTTATAACTCCTAGAAGGAGACTCAGCAAACTCTTCACCTCTTTTCCTATTAATTGTATTTGTATACATAATCAAGCTTGTAAGTCCCATCGCTATTTAGCCCTTTTAGCTCTGCGATTTCTTTAATAACTCTTCCCAGAATATTTCCAGTTTCGTCTTCTGCAATGTCCAAAAATACTAATACATCTATGGTACTTGAAATCAAAATCCTCATGTTACGAACATCAAGGTTGGGATTAAACTCTTTTAATTTCATTTCAAGTTTTTGCAGAGCAAGGTAAGTTGACCCTGCATGTATGGTCGTGAGACTTCCTCTGTGTCCAGAGTTCAGTGCGTCCAGAAAGCCATACGCTGCTTCCGGGGTTCGTATTTCTGTTATAAATATCCTGTCGGGGTTTGCCCTGAGACAGTTCAGAAGTATATCGCTCCATGTTATGGGTTTGAGCTCATCGTTTCCTTCTCTTGTTTTGAAATAGTAAACATACTTTAAAGGAAGTTCAACCTCATGGGTGTCTTCCAGCACTGCAACAACATGATTTGGTTGAATGTAATATGTCAGAGCGTTTAAAAAAGTAGTCTTACCAGCATTAGTCTGACCTACGGCCACTATATTTTTCCTGCTGCGCACAGCATCTTTAAAATAGTTTATCATCCAGTCTTCAAAGTTTATATAACCTCTCCTTAATTCTTCAAGAGTTTTTAACTTTGACGTGTGCTTTCTGATAGTAATATAAGGCTGAGCACTTTCTGGTGGAATGACAAGCAGAGCTCTTGAACCATCATAAAGTTCACAGTCAACATCCGGGTTTTGAATATTTATTGTTTGTCTGGCTGTTGCTGCAATCTTTTCAATGATACGCAGTGTTTCGTCATCACTTGGGTACTCTTCCTCAAACTCTTTTCTGAGTCCGTTTTCTATATAGTATATCTTTGTTCCCATCACGTATATTTCAGTTACATCTGGTACTTTTAAAAGCTTTTCGATTGGCCCAAGCCCGAACAACATGTTGTAAACATAATCGTAAACATACTGCTGTGCAAGTCCCAAATAGTTTTCTGCATAGTACTTATCAACGTATTGTTTTGTTAGCTCTTTTAAAAGGTCAAGGTTACCTGCAACATTCAGGCTGCTACTCAGAACCTTGTTTCTGACATATGTTAAAAGTTCGTTATAAGTAGCTTTTGTTGAAAATTCTTCTGAAGAACCAGAACTTTTTATTCTCTCTAAAAGTCCCATTTTGTAATACCCCCGCAAGCTTTTTTATATTTTTTTGGAGTCTTCTATCATCGTATCCCTTTAATTTTTTGTAAAACGGTATATCGTGTACGAGCTTCATAGAGTGCTTTATTTTATCAATGTAAACAAGTTCTTTATTTGTTACCTTGTTGCGAACAAAAACAAAGTTTTTCAGGTCGCTCAAGTTATTAACCTGTATCCAGTCCAGTACCGCATTTATTCTTGCCACAGGAGTTATATAATTCTCTTCTGTCACAATAAATACCTTGTCTGACTGTTGTAAAACGTCTACCACAAGTTCCACAATGCCCGGTTGTATATCAACAAGCACATATTCATACTTGAACTTCAAAACCTCCACACACCTTGTTATATCTTCTCTCTTAATATACCTGTCTTCGCCCGGATATCCCCCGACTATAACATCAAAGTTTTTCCCCTGTGGTCTTTGTACTGCTGACAGAATGTCATATTTGTATGTCAGAATATTTTTATTAGGGTCAAGCGGGGAGAGCAACGATACAAAATCGCCTGGTGAAAAATCAAGTTCTAAAGCTACAACCTTGTGATTTTTCGAAAGTGCTTCGGCAAGTGCAAGAGCTACTGTAGTTTTCCCCACACCACCTTTTGGGCTGAATATTGAGATGAGCATTTTGCATCTCCCCTTCATTGCTTCTGGATAATAACAGTATAATCCCCGCTTTTTAGACTGCTGGCAAGCTGTACTGCCTGGTCTTTTTTAACTTTTACAATTGCATATCTTGTATTTGAACCGCTTACCATGTTGTTTGTGGTCTTTGACAGAAGTGACACAACTTCTGCGTCCTCTACTGCAAATGGTGGCACTCCAGAGTTTGATGTAGATGTTGTTGCGATTATTAGTTTTGTTCCCTCTGTTATAAACTGTGTAAGTGGTTCCGGGATGTTTATACAAATCAGCGTCTCATCTTCATAAACCTGTACATATACGCTTTTTATTACATCATCATAGAAAAAATCTCCCGCAACTCTTGTTACACCTACACGTTGACCAACAAGTTTTTCTTTTTCTTTAACTACACCTTGCGGCAGTACATCCGACGGAAGTTTTATAAAAGTTATATCATTATCATTTATCATCTCTCCCTGGTGAATCAGTCTTTTTGCAACAGGTACCTGGACTATGCTTGCCTGCTTTGAAATAAAAATGTATGAAAGTAACATAACAAGTATAGCAGGTATCACAGCAAGTTTTATTATCTTATTTTTCATCTTTTATCCTCCTCTTCACTCAAGTATTTTGTAAAAGTTTTTAAAAGTGACTGCTCTAAACCTGTCACCAACAAGGTTTGAAACATCAGTTTGTGACACCACAATGTCTGCTTCAATGTGTTTTAATCTTTCAAGTTCTACTTTAAAACCGGTTATCACCACAACCTTTTTATCACAGTTTTTTAAAACTGTCTCCGTCAAATCTTCCCTTTTAGATACCGGTGGGATTTCAAAGATTATTACATCGTAATTTTCTTTTGCAAAAGAAATAATTCTTTCTAAATCTTCTTTTCGTAAATCCTGAATGAGCGAAAGTTTCGGTGGTGACTGGATTATATCAACGTTCTCGTAAAGAGAATACACACTCGCAAAAAACCTTTCTTTCAAATCCCCTTTTTGTTTTAAAAAGCAGCCAAGATGCGGCAAAACAGGTAAATCAAACTCAAAACATAAATCGCCCCCTCCCTCGTAAAAGTTCATGTCAACAATCAATACTTTGTACCTTGAGAGTATATTCACAAGTCTTTTTATCAGTTCAGTTTTGCCGGCAGAACCTTTTACGCTTGTTATAGCAACTGTCTGTGGGGTTTTTATCTCAATATTTTTTATGTGTTTTTGCTTTTCTTCTTTTCTGGCAAGAAATGTTTTCAAAGACATTACCTTTTCGCTCAAGAACAAATAACTGCTTATATCCTTTTCATCCACCACTATTGCGCTGTAATTCTTTTTTCTTACTCTCAAAAAAGCACTTTCTAGAGACATCGCAACTTCAAAGACTTGACCTGCTGTTTTTGAAAAAACTTCTACTGTCTGTGGATTTTTAGTGATAAGAAGCAACATTTTAATGCACCACCTCAACAAGTACACTTGCTCCCAGAACAAACGGTGCAAGTGGAATATATGTTTTGAGATATGTTTTGTTTATAATACCTGCTATAAACCCTGCCACAAACCCGGATACGCATGTTAAAATCAGAACCCTCAAAAAATCAAACCCGAAGTACAGTGAAAGCACAGATAAAAGTTTTATGTCCCCCTCTCCCAGAAGATATATCCCTTTCTTTTCTGAAAAAATGTATATCGCAAGAAAAAAAACAGTCCATATCACAAATACAACTAAATTGCCATATTTGCTATTGAAGATTACTTTGCCCGCTGAAATAAGAAATAAAAACAGTATTGCAATATTTGGTATTTCATGTTTTCTGAAATCGTATACTGCCACAAATGAAAGTATCAGTATCAGTAGCATAGAAGATATGGTTTCACTCATCCAAATCACCTGCTAATCCTGCTATAAGCTCTCTTATTCTGTTTAGCTTTTTAAGTTCTCCTTCGAATTTTGCTATTTTTTCTTTTAATTTCTTATTTTCTTCTGATAATTTTTGATTTTCTTCTAAAAACTCATCTACTTTTTTGTTCTGACCATATTCTTGAAAAAACCTTCTTACTTCATCAGAAATTAACCGGGCAACAGCAGTGGACAGGTCTGAAATAAAAGTTTCTATATCCTGCATATTTTGCTGTTCAGCAAAAAGCTTCTCTACCTGATTTTCTTCTACTGGGGCAGTAAATAAATCGTCTTCTGTTTTTTCTGCCAGTTCATTTCTCAGTTCTTCAACTGGTTCTTTTTCAGGTTTTTCTTTTGTTTCTTCGAGCGGACCAGCAAAAAGCTCATCTTCTATTTCATTTTTGTCCTGTCTATTATTTGCTCTTGAAATCAAATCTTCTACAGCAGATATTATCTTTGGAAGTTCAATTGCACCTGCAAACACATATTCAAACCCTTTTTCGGAAGCATACTTCTCGAGTTCAGGAGACGTCAAAATTATCTTGAAACCCTGGATTTCTGCTGTTTTATCTATTTCTTGTTTATCTTCACATACCACAACACATATTTTAGCTCTCGTAATATCCTCTGTTACAAAATCTGCAAACTTGTTCTTGAGAAGTTCGTCAAGACTCTGTATCCTTGTCATAATATATATCATTTCATTCTTCACCTCTTTTGACTGTGTATTTCCAATATTGTATTTTTTAAGAGTTTCACTCACAAAACCAATTAGCTTTTGTGGGTCTGCAAATTCATGTTCGAACAGTCTCTGTTTCAGTTTTTCTATGTGAGATATGATTCTTTTATCCCATGGTTCTTGGATTCTGCCGCACCACGGAATTGCTTTCCATGGTATATCTTCTGGTAGATAGATTTTTTGTCCTTTATCTGCTTTATTTACCACAACAAAAATTTTCGAAAGATCTATCCTTGTCGAAAGATATCTGACAATCCTTGCAAACCTCAAAATAACATGTTGATTGTTTTCTACTATTACAAGCACCCTGTCACTCTCATTTAGCACATCAATAGCTCTTTCAACAAGTCCCGGTTGAATATCAAAAAGTATAAAATCAAATTCATTTCGCGCATCATCAACAATCTTTCTAAGTTGTTCTTGACTTATCTTTTCATGAATTTCGGGGAAACCACCTGCAACGACAAAATATTCTTTGCCCTGTGGTTTTTGAATACTGGACAACAATCCATGCACACAGGCTACTTCTATGTTTTTGTTCTTGTCAACATCAAGCAAAGTTACAAAATCGCCCGGTGAAAAATCAAACTCTATCACGAGTGTTTTTCCTTCTTTTTGCAAAACCTCGGCAAGTGCAAGGGTTACTGTAGTTTTCCCCACACCGCCTTTTGGGCTGAATATTGAGATTATTTTTCCCATAACCTCACCCTGCTTTCTTATATATTTCTGCTATTAAGTCTTCAAGCAAAACAAGCATTTCGTAAATATCAGATGGTATTTTCTTTACTCCCAGAAACCTCAACATCCCTGTTATGATCTTCTTTACATCTTCCCCGCAATCTGTTTGCACAAAAACCTCCTTGCCAGTAGTTTTTGTTCCTTCACTTACTTCTTCACTTACTTCTTCACTTACTTCTCTCTCTTCTATATCTTCCATACTACTCTGTTTTGTGTACTCTCTCTCTTCTTTTGTTTCGACCTTTAATATATCTTCAAACCCTACATGCTCAGCAACTTTGAGTATTTCAAACAGGTTTTTAACGTTTGAAAAAGTTGCTGGATGTTTTATTCTGTAAACCACATCCGCAACCTCAGCAGGATACATAACTATATCGTATATCCCCAGCACAAGCGCGTTTATTAAAATTTCCCTGTCATCTTCGTCAACGAGCAAAATCACCCTCTTATCTCTTGCACGCAAGGAAAACAAAAGGTTTATAAACCCTGACCTGTCTTCTTCTTTATTTGTGTGTCTGTCGAAAAATGTAGAAAGCACCACTGTCGAGTAGTCATCTGTCTGTCTCAAAAAGTCCCGGTAGAATATCACCTTCGAGTTTTCTATCTCTGAAGAAAGTTTTATATCAAAATCGGCAAAACCTGTTGCTATATATATCATCCCTTTCAACCCTTTCTTTACTTCTGGTCGACAAACCTTTCAAACACAAGACACATATCGTCTACTTTCAAACCATAACCAAAGTATATCAGTCCTGATTTTTTATCAAATTTGACTCCATACCCGAACAACCTCAAAACCGACCTGACAGGCACATAAATTTTACCGTCCAGCTTTCTTGCAGGGTAGGGTAGTTTAAACTCTGCTTTTTTGAGCTTGTTATCCTTTGCTACTGCAAAGCCCACAGCTTTTGGATTTTCAAGCATGAGTTTTATTTCTTTTTTGTTTTGCTTGAACACTACCCAGTTGTTTTCTATGCGTAAGTCAGCTACAAGTATTTTTGCCATATCTTCTGCTTTTGCAAGGCTATATCCGCCTTTTGCGACTAAAATCTCTATATCGTATCTTTTGCTTGTGTCGTATGCAGGAACTAACTTGTATGTGCTTTTCACATATTCTTTTTTCCAGTCTTCTTTGCTGGATAGACTCTCTGTTTTTTGTAGCTGGTCTTTTTCAAACTGGGGAAGCTGCGGACGTTTTTCTTGTAACAAAACCCCAAGAAAAATACCAGCAAGAATAAAAAAGGTGGTTATAAGCCAGACTGTTTTTTTAAGGCTTGGCATTACGGCACCTCCTGTACAACTGCTGATGCCTGAGCCTTTACCGTCATATTCCCCGGTATCCTGAACATGGATGTTATCACGCTAAACTTTGGAAAGTTGTATTCTATCTTCACTGTAAATATTTCTCCTGGTGAGGTATCACCTTCAGTATTTATTGTGCTTCTCCCTGAAAAATCATATAGAAGACTTGACCCTGTTGACTGTGCCACCTGCATAGCTGTTGATACTATTTTGCTTTCTTCTTCTCTCACAGCTTTTTCCACTGCTACTTTTGCGGTGTGCTGCAACGCTATCTTGGAATACCCTATCACAGCAACCTGTATCGCCAAAAGAATCAAAAGTATTACAAACGGCAGCATTGCTATAAACGCCAGTATTCCTTCTCCTCTTTTGTTTTTTAAAACTTTCACTTTTTGCCTCACCTCCTCACAAAAAAGAAGGGAAGTCATTGAGACTTCCCTTTTGATTAACCGCCAAACCATGAACTGATTGTTTGAAATACCCTGTTAATTATGCTCTGAAACTGATTGGGTGCAATCGCATACAGTATACCAAGAATCACTATAATGATAACAATAAGACCTAAAAAAGCAAGCAACCCTTCTCCTCTTGTGTTTTTCTTGAGTTTAGCAAAGTTTGTGCAAAGTCTTGCAAATATTTTAATCATCCTTTCTCACCTCCTTTTATATAAAAACCTGTACAAAAAAACAGGAAAGGCGAAATACCTTTCCTGTTCACTGCGGGTATATGTTTCTTTCCACGGACCATGTAAGTCTTTCGTCGCTTGTCCTGAAAATACCAATCTGGGGTGTCTTGTTCAAGTAACTTACATGTTCATTAAAGCTCAACCGACCATCTGTGGTCAGTACACAGTTTTCTATTTTTCTTTCTCTCAAGTGCAGTACTCTGTATATCTTTGTTTTATCAGGTCCGGGTGGGTCTACTAAAGTGGTTGTGAACGTATTTACTGGCACGTTGTCTTTCACAAGTGTGTCAACATCAATCGTCTGACCGTCCACCTTAGCTGCAAACGGGAAAAATATTTTGCTGTCTGTTTCTGACTCATAGTTTGTATAAACGAGAGTTGATTCTTCATTTGGGTTTGATCTTCCTGCCTTTTCAAACATGAAATATACTGTGTAACTTATAGAGTTTTGCGAAACTTGAATATTTTCAACCTTGAAAGGTGATTCCTCTTTTATTCCTGCGTTTCTGTACCTTACAACTCTTGCGTATGGGGCTTTGTAGCTGACTTCTGTTGCAGGTGTAAAATCAAGATTGTATCCTTTGAGAACTACTGTAGTATACGGGTTCCCCTGGTCATCGTATTCTGTTTTTGTATCGTAAACAGGTACTTTTCTGTAGTATCCAATGTCCCATATTCTGACATCTATTTTGACGTATGAATGACGCTTTGAGTCTATTGCCTGACTGCTTACTGTAGGATGGTATTTTGTATAAATTACGTTCCTGTCAAACTTCAAAGTTGCTTTGTATGAAATCTTGCTGGTCCTTCCCCCACCCCAGTAGCCTGTTGGCTCTTCTGTTACTCTTTCGTATGTCCTGTAGACTAATTGTCCGTCCGGATATTTGAGAATCAACACAACAGCTGCTGCTTTCCCGCCTTGACCTGTTACCGGCATGACATAATGTTTGAGATTTTCATAGTCGTCAGGGTTGATACCTGCCTGTAAAAGTGCGTCTCTGAGTGTCTGTCCTCTCATGTCTGCGTACATATAGTCTCTGAGCCATATTTCAAACATTTGGTCTAAGTTATTTGGTTTATTTCCTTTATAATACGCTTGTGCAACTTCGCTTATACTTCTTGCAATCGGGTTTGTCCACGGGTCTTTTAAGATTTCAACTCCGTTTGTTACTGCTCTGTAAGGCACATCCGGTGGAAATTTTATTTCCGTAGCAGGCACATACTTGTCAGATACCCCTGCGTATCTGAACCAGCCTCGAACAGCACCGGGTGTGCCCGGTTTTGCAGGAACATATATACCCTGGTCATTTTTTACTGCCCAGTATGCTCCGTTTGGGTCTTCCTTGAAACCCGGTCGTTCTGAGTAGTCAAAGTTTTCTTTGATGTCCTCTGGTGAACCATATACAGGAAGTCCTCCGTGCAGAGCAGAAAGTTCTCTGTTAAAAGGAAAAATATAATAGATGACAGTAGGGGAAACGTCTTTTACTTCCCTTTTTCCATATCCATCTATACCATGTTCAATCTTATACAGAGCTTCAGGTGACAAATGATCTTTGATAGTACCTGCCGGTACTTCTAGTGGTTCTGGTTCGCCGTACTGTCCTACATCTGCTTTTGTGCTTTGATGTACAAAACATAAAGAAAGCAGAAACAGAGCTGCTACAAAAAATGCAGCAGCTCTTCTGAACATCATCTTTTTCATCTACAAACACACCTCCAGAAAGGTCTATTTGTAGTTTTTGTCGGGTTTCGCAACAACAAACTTTGCACCGGGTATGTCAGGTTTTTCGTAGTAAGTCCTGTTTAAAAAACCAGTAGCACCACTCGGCCATTTTACTGCAAACATGTAAAGGTAAATGTCACCGTATTGGACAATTACACCGGGTTTTCCGGGCAAAAGTGCCTTTGTCTTTTCTGAATAGTAGTATTTCGCGTCATTACGTATCTGCTTTTCGTATGCTTCTGGTATGGGACCCATGCTTGCTGCAACCATCTTTGGGGTAACCAGATACTTAATTGGCATTGCAACAATACCGGGCAAACCTGATTTTTCATGTGTTACAGGTGTACCAAAAAGTGTAAAGTAAAGTCCGTAAAAGTAATAGTCACCAAGATCCAGTCCAAGCCTGCTTGCAAACGCCATTGAAAGCTGTGGAACAACACCTTCTTTGATATCTGGGTCTTCTTTGACTGTGTTTTTAAACTCACGAGCAACGCCGGGCAGGAGTCTCAAAGTTACAATCTGTGTGTCGAAAACAGCACCGTCAAGTTCGCTAATAACACTTTCCAGGTCCCACGGGTCCATTTTGAGGTCGTCTACTTTGCCGAGGTTTGTAAGTCCACAGATTACATCACCTTCCGGTGTCATGTAAAGTGCTGCCCGGTTGCTGAACTCGTCAAACACATCTCTTTTCTTTTTGTCAAAAAGCCTGTCCAAAAGTTCATTTGCTTCCTGCTCGGTCAACGTCTTTCCCGGTACTGCTCTTACCTTCTGGAAGTAAAAAGGTGACTTGTCCCAGATGTATATCCCAAGGTCAAACATCCTGAGAACAGGTTCCTTGTAAAGCTGTGGTATGCTTTTTATATCTTCAATATACCCTTGAACTTCAAATCTTCTGTAGTCGTAGTATTTGTATCTTCTGGGAAGACTTTTGAGCCAGTTGTAGATGTACTGGTTGTAACGCGGGTCTATCTTTGGCATGATGAAGTTTAAAATGTATTTGTCGTTTGTATCTGTGTAGTCTTTTAATTTCATATCTCTTTGAGGTTTGTAAGCTGTGTAAAAGAGTGTAACTGGTTTGTACTGTACTTTTTCGCCGTTTTCTAAAATGTAGTAGTAAGGAACTTTGTTGCGTTCAAAAAATATATAGTATAAATCCCCCTGTACAACTTCAGATGGTTCTCGTGCACCGCTTCTTTTTATTCTATAATTTAATACTCTTTTGACGTTTTTGAGGACTTTGATGTTTGGTCTTTTTGGGATTGAAATTTTGAGTTGTTGCGGATACTTTTTCTTGAACGTCTGTACGAGCTGTCTGACAGTATCATAATTGTCCATTGCACATTTGCCATTCAAAAGTATCGGGTTGTATACAAATTTTACGTCTTTTGTTCCATCAGCATAGGTAATTTCGTATCGCAGGAAATCAAAAAACTGGTATGCTGCCATGGTGCAGTAGCCAGGATTGAGCACAACGTCTTTCCCTGAAAGGTAGCTTTCCCACAGGTCATACACTGCTGTTGAAACTGGTATGTTCTTGACCCTGAGATAATCAATCTTCTTTATAGCGTTCCACATGATGTACGACGCTTGGGCTCTTGTAAGCACGCTGTCTGGTTTAACCTCTGCAGGGACAATCCCAAGCGTTTTTGCCTGTTCGAATGTTGCGGGTTCAACCCTCGACCTTGACAAAATCGATTCTGTAAACCCTTTTGCTGTTGTGATATATGGTGCAGATGGTTTTGTCTGGGTTTGTTGTGTTGCTAAAGCTTGCCTGGACTGTGCTGTGAGTTTTGGTTGTGAAGTCTTTTTCGCTATACCGTTACCACATGCTGTCAAAAATATCATCGTAACTAAAAGCAAGAACAATGTTGTTTTCTTGAACATGTTTTTCATGGTAAATTCTCTCCTTTCTTTTAGATTTCTTATTGTTAATAATACCCTGAAAAACTGTTAATTCCAAGGGAAAATTGATTGTTTGAAGTCTTTGATTGTCTATACTACTGGGAAGGCAAAGAGCAAAACCTTTCCATGTTCAATCAACTCCTTTGGTAAAGTTTTCTCTCATTATGGTTATACCATGATTTTGAAATTTACTACCCTGAATTTAATCATCCCGTGAAAAACAAAAACCACAGGCAGATTTACCTGTGGTTTAGCTGTTGATTTCAATCTGCCTTTTCGTATTTGCTCAAAAGCTCAAAAAAGCTATAAGTTGAAAGCTTTCTTTTTCTGAGCTTCATCTCGTCTAAAATTTGCTGTCCTTCTTGAAAGCTGATAATCTTTTTCTGATACGCAAGATACAGGATTGTTTCTGTGGTTATCAGTGGAGGATGGTCAGGTTTGATGTGAGGCAGAACGTCTTTAAGATTGTTACTGGCAAGAGTACCATCGCACATTTTTGCGAGTACAATCGTTGCTGCTTCACCATATCCAACAGGTCTTTCTTTGTTCGGGTCTACAAGCTCTAAGAACTCAGAGTACGTGACGTCAAGCGGGTCTAACTTTACAAGCTTAAAAGTGCCTGCCTCTATTTCCCTTTTTATGTTTTGATACACAAAAATACTTTTAGTATATTTAAGTTTTTCAATCTCTTTAAAAACCATAGAGGGTATACAGATGTTGTTCTCAAAAAGTTTAACAAGAATATCCAATCTATTGACCCATGAAAAAGAACAAAGACAATCAGTATCAAAAAATACCGGCATCTTCAAATTCATTTGTTGCACCTTCTATCTCTTCTGGCACATTAAATACAATATCAGCATATCCACCTTCTATGAGCAGTTCTTCATATTTTCCGGGAGAAATTCTTCCCTGTTCATATAATTTTGTTGCTAGTTCGAGATATTTTGAATATACCTTGATTCCTCTATCGTTTGTTGGTTTATATATATCTGTTGGATAACCTAGCTCATAAGCCCTTCTAATAACATCTGCTTTAAATTCTTCATACTGTCCTTTATTGATATATCCCAGTTCTTTAAGTCTTATTAACATTAATTGGTGACTAACTCTAAAATACTGTTCTAAAAATATTACGTCGTCAAGTTCGATTTTTCTATTCTCTATTCTTCGGGAAAGAATAAAATCCACTGCCTCTTTCGGCAAGAGAAAATTTACTGCAAACTGGTTAGCCTTATATTCTTCTTCATACTCATCTTCAAATTTCTTAATTGGACAAATACGATGGGAAATGTTTCTGTCAAACTTGAAGTGGTAATACTCATGCGCAGCAGTAAAATGTTGATGCCCCAAAGTTTTTTTTGAGTTTATAACAATCAAACTCTCTTCATTTCGTCTCAAGAGTATTCCTGAGATCTTATCACTCATTTCCACTATCATTAATGATATCCCTTCTACATTACTCAGAAAATCAAATATATCTATTTTGTCAAACATGCCTATCCCTAAACTGTTACGGGTTTGAAGAGCTAAAAGTTCCATTTCTTTATTCAAGTTCACTTTTTCATCCCTTCTTTTTTGCTAGTTAGCATCATTTTCATTTGTTCAAGGTTAATTAAAAATCGATTGGCCAGCGCTATAATTTCTAAATCCTCTTTTTCTAAGTTTTCAGCACGAAATGAAAAACTAACTGCTGGGGCAGCAGTTTCTTCGTCACTAATAAAGTAATCAAGAGTATAGCCGTATAAATCCGCAAGCTGTTGTAAGGTTTCAATGCTAATTTCCCTTGTACCATTTTCGTAGTATGAAAGTTGAACTTTGTGGATACCTAAAAAATCAGCTACTTGTTCTTGAGTAAGCCCTGTTTTTTTGCGTGCCTCTTGTAATTTCTGACCAAGCTTTTTGTAAAACTCTGAATTTTTCATAACAATCACCTTGTTAACAATATTGTTAATTTTAATTGTTATTATACCACTTTGTTAACTGTTTTTCAATATGTTTTTCTCTTCTGAAAAACAAAAAGCCACGGCTTTATTCTTAACCATCTCTATTTAGCCATGGCTTGATTTTCATGTGATATATTCTTTTCGTGTTCTATAGCTAAAAATTTTTTGACACTCTATATAAACACCTAAAAACTACATTTGTGGCAATTGAATCTAAATAATATTATACCACTTTAACTTGAATTTGCAACAACAAAAATTTTGACATTCTTTATAAACACCTAAAAGTTGTATTTGTGGCAAATACTATGAGTATATTGTATCACATTGTTTGTTCTATTTCAATGTTGACCTGCTTAAAAAACAAAACCACAGGCTGTTTTTAGCTGCCTGTGGCTGCAATGTTTTCAATTCGCAAGCTCTTTTCTCAGTTTTCTTATCTCTTCAATAGCAAGCTCTGTTACCTCTGCTATGTCCTCATCACTCTCTCCTTTTAATATCAACTTTTTTGCTATCTCAACCTTTGTTCTATACTCTCCCTGTTGAATTCCTTGTTGAATTCCCTCGTTAAACTTCCTTTCTAATGACTCATCTAAAACTCTTGCAATGTTTGACACAAACTCACCCATTTTCTCTCCCCCCTGTAATAGGGTTTTTGTCATTTTTTCAACTTCAATCCTCTGTCTTTCGTTTAACCTCGGTTCTATTATGTTCTTTACAAGTATCGCAAACCTCTCTCTGTTGTGTTCATCCATCTTCTCAAGTACAGGCACTATTCTGCTTAGCCTTCTTGTCAGTTCACTTGCATCATCTCTTGCCTGTTCAAGATAGAATACTACTGGCACAAGACTACCCTCTTCCCTCTCAAAAAGGTCTACTACATTTAACTTCGAAAGGTCTACAAGCTCATACCTGAATATATTTTCCTTGAAAATCTCAAATGCATCAATTATATCCCTTGTCACATCCCACTTTTCTTTCAGCCCGTTGTATGTCACAATCGGTATTATCGCTGGTAGTTTTTCGGCTCCCTCTCTTATCTTCCTCGCCCAGAGCATTATCATATACTTTAAAAGCCTTTCTGCCATATCTTCGTCCACTTTTGACTGGTTCTCAATTAAGATGTAAAAGTACACTTCTCTGTCTTTCAGTCTTGCTTTCGCTATGACATCTGCCCGCTTTTGCTTAAAAGTTTCATCTACAAACTCTTTATCGGCAAGTTCAATTGAATCCTCTTCAATATCTTTTGCCCAGCTGTAGCCTATCACATGTTTGACAAGGAAAAGAATGTCTTTCGGGTTTTCAAACAAAAGCTTAAAAGTTGAGTCATGTTCCTGCGGTGGTAAACTGCTACTCATCTGTTTACTCCCCCTTTTTTTTGAGTTTACTCAGACTTTGTGGGGGAGAGGCTGCTCCTTTCACTTCTATTATACCACATTTGTTGCGGTCTGCTTTTAAAATTTTGAGACTTCGTATAAATACCTGAAAAGTATATTTGTAGTAATTGTTTCTAATTATATTATGCCACTGTAGCTTGAAATTGCAATATAAAAAATTTGACACTCTGTATTAACACCTAAAAGTTGTATTACTGGCAATTAATTTAAGTATATTGTAACATATTTGCTTCAAGTTTGCAACGGTTTAGTAACTTTTGACTGTTCATGAGCATGGGCAACTGGAATGGGTAGCCCGGTTGTGTGCAGAGGTAATTTGCGTATGCCTAACGTATAGAGTATTTTGATAAACTCTATTGCTTTTTCTTCTTGCCATTCCGGTATTTCTATCATGCACAAGTTGTCAAGATTAGGTTTTTTAAGAAAATTAACAATGTACAGATTGTTACCAAATGTTATTTCACCTTCACGGTAACGGACGTAATTGTATGAAAGTTTCATAATTTCAGAGTTGTTTGGGATCTTTATTACAAAAGGTTTGGAGAAGTATTGTTCAAAATAAGGACGAATAATGTCTCTTATTATGCTTATTAGTTTCCCTGACTTGGCAATGCCTATAAGCACATTGTTCTGCTGTTCACATATTTCTTTAATTTTTTCCTTCAACACAGTATAAGCGCTGCTTGGCTCACTTTTGACATATTTGATAACTTTATTTCGCAACAAGCCATCTTTTAATACGATACATTGTCTTTCTTCTGTGAGAATCTTGATAAGTACAGCCCATTCTGTTATGTCACGCAAGATTCTGACAAAAGGGCTCTGGTCTTCATCACTTGTATTTCCAATGAAAGTTAAATCTTCCCATGTTGTAATTCCAAGAAAGTCAAAGAGAAACTTAATAACTGGCTCGTTGTTTTTAAGTTCTTCTCTGTGGTTTGCCCATCTACCTTCTGGCAGGTCAGTAGGTACGACGATATCAAGATATACATTCCCCGAATCATCTGCACATTTGATATAATACGCTTCAGTGTATTCAAGTTCAATCTTTACATTGCTTGCATCAACTGCCACCGCTTTATGTCTGTAATGTATTTCTGATTCACTCAAGTAGGTTATGTTTTGTCTTACTTCTTTTTCAAATAATTCTTCCATGTTTTTTCTTATTTCTCTTTCTATAGTTGCAATTTCGTCAATTCCTTTGATATGAGAAACTTCTAACACTATCACCACTTCCCTTTAAAAATGTTAAGTATATTATAACACGCTTTTAAATTTTTGTGAAATACTATACTCTCTTGTGCCAAGTCAAATTTTATGTTTTAAAATACTACATTAAAAACAGTTACCTAAATTTAAAACTACTGGGGAAACCGGGTTGAAACTTTGGAACTGGTTTTTCTTGATCTTTTTAAAAACCCTGCCACATCTTTATGTAATCGTTTACAGACCTTCTCCCTTGCTTTTTGCCTGTTTTGACTCCAGTAGCCACAGCAAAAGCCCTTTTCAGGCTCAGGGTAGTCCTGCGAGTTCAGTATTTCCAGGACTTTTGAGATACTGCCCAAACCCGCAAAGAGTTTTCAAACCGGTGTGAATGCACTAAGGTTTTTGGGATTTGCTCTGCGTCTGCTTCGGGCTTTGGATTCAACTCTTTCGCGGGAACACAGGCAAATATCCTTGACACAAAATTGGAGGCAGTTCAATGGCGAACAAGTGTCCAATGTGTTCGCGCTTCAGTTTGCTATTTAAGCTGGATTGAGTCCCAAAAACCTCAAAACTTCTGCCTCAGTTTCTTCAAAATTACCACTTCGCAAATATTCTTTATAGAGCTTTTCCATGCTTGTATAGATAGAGTTATCCCTTTCTTCTCTGAGCTTTTTGCCGGTATTTTCTACTGGCGCAGAACTATTTACCTGTGTTGGGAGTTAAAATAAAATTGTGTCCACTGTATAATTAGTATTGAAATAATCATCAAAGACCAGCTAATTAAAGTCAAGAGTTTTTTAAAAAATTTTTGATAACATTTTATGGCAAAAAATTCTTTTAAAAGGGTATAAGAAGGTAAGCCCTCCATTAGAAGTTGACATAATATATGGAGGCTGAGCACATATTATGGTTAACCAATGTTTCATTAATAAAACAACTATTTATACGCAACAAACAGCAGTCTTGTTAAAACATTTTTGAATATGTTCTTCAGGAGTTCTAAGTTCAAAAGGTTTTTTATCACGCATAACAGCAAAGATAATGCATATGAGCTTTCTCATGACAGCACCTAATGCAACTTTTTTGGGCTTTTGTTGACACTTTTTCTGATAGTATTCCAATAACACAGGATTACAAGGCTTAGAATCTCTTTTAGTTCTGATATTAGCAAGAGCAATTGTAAATAAGATTCTTCGTAAGATTTTAGAGCCACGTTTAGACATTTTGTTTTTTGAACCAACAAATTGCCCGGATTGATTTACGGAAGGATCAATGCCAAAGAAGGCAACAAGTTTATTGGGTTTTGAAAATTTTTTGAAATCACCTATTTCAGCAAGGATAGTTGCGGCAGTGAGAAAACCTATGCCGGGGATAGATTGAAGAAGGTTAATATTTTCAGATATTGAAGGTTGAGTCTGTGAAGACTGCTGAACAAGCTGATTTATGGCTTCAAAAATTTTGTCGATGTTCTGTTGCAAAGTCAAGACTATGTTAATATAGACTTTAAGCATAGTAACAGTTGCCAAGTCAAGATATAGAAAAAGGTTTAAACTGTTTAGCTTTTTCGATAAGAAGTTCATATTTTTCTTTAGCCCATTGATAGCTTTTTTTAGAAGTTTGTTGAATGATGGAAATAAGTTTTTCACTGTCAGCGCTTAGGATATCGTTTGGAGTAGGGTAGTTTTCAAGTACAGTCAAAGCAGTTTTAGAGCAAATGTCAGGGAAGACCTCTTTGAAGTTGAGCATAATTTGGTCGACGGTTGATATAAGTCTGTATTTGTAAGAGGTTAACTCATCGCTTAGGTTGTAATACTGACGGCATAAGTTTTTCAAGCAATCGAGGGTTTCAGATGAAGGTTGTGCTATAGCGGAGTTAGTAAGCCTGAAGGTTAAGGCAATCCACAGGGCATCGATTTTATCATTTTTTACTTTGACTTCCTCCCGCATTTTTGATAGAAGTGAGAATTGGATGGGGTTGATAATTGCAACATTCCAGACATTAGAAGTAAAGAAGCGGGAGAGGATTTTGTGGTAGTGCCCTGTGGCTTGAGATGACGATGGTAGGGCGAGCTGCGAAATCCTCTTCAACTTTTTTAAGGATTTCAATAGCCCTATCAAAGTCAGAGGGATTGTTGTGATGGATAGTCAAGCGAGCGAGTATTTCATTTGTAGGAGAGATAACCACCATTTCACTGAAATATTTGGAGACATCAATCCCGGCAATAGGTTTTAAATCCATAGCAATAAGACCTCCTTGCAAGTGATTTTAAAATCGAATTAGGGCATGAGTTTTCCATTCCGAGCCAAGGTAAGTATACAACCTTGGGCAGTAGATAGAGGAACCAGCTTAAACTAAGATTTAAGCTGGCCTTTAGCCACAAATAGTTTAGACTTACCTGGAATGGAATAATAGTCTTTTGTGCGGGTATACGGAAGGAAGCTTCCGCTCCCAGGAGGCGAGTGCAGATAAATTCCATGCCCAGATGAAAGAATTATATCAAATTTAATGAGGCTGGCAAGAGGCCAGCGATAAATTAGAGTGTGGCCAAAGATGAGAAGCCACAAGCAGCAGGAAGTGATTTTAGGCTGCTTTCCTCTCAAAGAGGAAGTATTTGAAATGTTACTTTAATTGATGAGACTCAAAATCTTATGTTAACCGAAACTTTGGTTGTTATTTTATTAGAATTTTTTTGATGCGTCTTACGAAAATAATTATACAAGGGGGCTACTTAAAATGAATAAAAACGAAATTATTGAGACTGCTAAAAACATGGCAAAAGAAGCAAGTATTAAATATGTATTGCTTCCTGTGATGATCCTAACCGCCCAGCTCTAAAGCAACTAAAAGTAAAACTTTCTCGATTGCTTTATGTTATCGGAAAGATAAGTAACCTTGCTAAAAATGACAATGACAAAGGCAATGGTTTTTACGATAGAAAACTTGCAACACCTGTTGGCAGTCTTGAAATCTCTGTCCCTCGCACGCGTTACTTCCAATTTCCGACCTTCTATCCTCTTCTTCACGCTACAAAAGAGTTGATAGTTCGTACACCGACCTTCTTATGTCTTTAGTTGTCAATGGTTATTCTTGAGCGTTCCCTTGTTCAAACTTTGAAAGCTTTGAATCTTCCATATTCCGAAAACGAAATCCTAAAAATCAAAGAAGACCTTAAAAATGAACTTCAGTTATTCAAACAAAGAGAACTACCAACAAGTGCTTTTGCTCTTATCATCGATGGTTATCATTGTGAAGTTAAGGATAATTCTAAGGTTAAACAAGCTACTTGCAATGCCTGCCTCGGTATCGACTAAGAAAGGTAAAAAAGACATTTTCGGTATTCTGCCCTTTCTTCGGCAAAGAAAATAAGGCTTACCTGGATGAAAGTTTTTGACGATTTAATTACAAGAGCATTCCTGTAATGAACGAAAATGAGCGAAAATGACGAGAAATGAGATTTGAAAAGATAAGGTACCTCCTGATAAAATATAGAATGTAAGTTGTACAACTTACGACAAAACACAACAAAGGAGGT
>Ga0207432_10101_pt1 | contig 33222 bp, 40 predicted proteins | sample YelNatsi2bottle7_FD_187543 | JGI IMG/M metagenome (GOLD analysis project Ga0207432, IMG submission 187543) | Hot spring thermophilic microbial communities from Obsidian Pool, Yellowstone National Park, USA - site 2 bottle 7 (SPAdes) (version 2) | ecosystem: Environmental > Aquatic > Thermal... | reverse complement strand
GATATATACTGGAGCAGGTTAAAGAGGCTGCTTTAAAGGTCCCAGGGAGAAGTGTGCCTATCTTAACCCAATAAATGGTAAAAAATACTTAAAAAAGATAGAAAGATGTTTTAATTAGTGAATTTGTTACTAAATTTAAATCGCCATTGTTGTGAAATTACCATCTTTTACCTATAAAATTGTCAAAGAACAGAAATAAGTAGATTCTAAAAATGAGTTTCTACACTAAAATCAGATATGCAATATAAAAAAATTGAATACAGCAATATCCAGTTATTAGTGACAGATATTGGTATAAAAATAGATGAAGCAGTTGTACCCATAGAAAACTCTATAGAGGGTTCTGTAAACATCAAAATAGATTTGCTAATAAAAGAAAAAGATATAAAAATAAAAGGGGAAATAATATTACCCGTTCGGCATTGCCTATTTTCAAAAAAGGTGTATTCTCTTGAACAGATAAAAATTGTCTACTCCCATTCCCAGGCCCTTTACCAATGTAGAGAATTTTTATACAATAAAATACCGGATGCGGTGCTTAAGGAAACAGCGAGTACGTCACAGGCAGCAAAAAGGGTTATAAAATCCAAAACACCAACTGCTGCGATAGGAAGCAAGCGATTAGCGGAAATTTACAATCTTGTAATGCTGTCGGAGAATATTCAAGATTTTCCTGAAAATTATACGAGGTTCATTGTGATTTCAAAAACTGATTGCCTACCTACCGGATGTGATAAAACTTCACTGGTATTTTCTACGGAGAATAAGCCAGGAAGTCTTTACAGGGTTCTTGGGTTTTTTGCGGGGAAAAACCTTAATCTTACTAAAATAGAATCTAGACCATCAAAAAGGGTTCTGGGGGAATATATCTTTTTTTTGGAAGTTGAAGGGCATAGAGAGGACAAAATATTAAAGAAGGTTCTCAAAAGGGTTAAGGAAAATTCTACTTTTTATAAACTGCTCGGTTCATACCCTCGATGGAAAGATTATAATCTCTCTTTAGGGGAAAACAAAAAGGAGGAAAAGATATGATTATAGTAATGCAGAAAAATGCTACCGAAGAACAAATAAAAAAGGTTTGTGAGGTGGTAGAAAATGCAGGGCTCGGGGTTCATATTTCAAGGGGAACGGATGTCACTGTTATAGGAGTTATTGGTGACAGGAGAAAGCTGCAGGATAAACCAATTGAGCTTTTAGATGGAGTGGAAAAGACGGTGCCAATAATGGAACCGTATAAACTTGGCAGTCGGAGTTTTAAACCCGAATCCACGGTGGTAAAGGTAGGAGATGTGGAAATAGGAAGCAACAACTTTATTATAATTGCGGGCCCCTGTGCCGTAGAAAGCGAACAACAGCTTATAGAAACTGCGTTAATTGTTAAAAAATGCGGGGCAAAAATCTTAAGGGGTGGGGCATATAAGCCCAGGACATCTCCTTACTCCTTTCAGGGCATCGGCGAAGAAGGATTGAAAATCCTCGCAAAAGCCAGGGAAATAACCGGGCTTCCAATTGTAACAGAAGTGATGAGTACAGAGGCTGTGAAACTGGTTTCCCAATATGCTGATATCCTTCAAATTGGAGCGCGCAACATGCAGAACTTCGAGCTTCTAAAGGAGGTAGGGAAAACAGGGAAGCCCGTACTTTTAAAAAGAGGCATAGCTGCCACCATTGAAGAATGGCTTAATGCTGCTGAATACATCATGAACGAGGGTAACTTCAATGTAATTTTATGCGAAAGGGGAATAAGAACTTACGAGACTATGACGAGAAATACCCTAGATATAAGCGCTGTGCCAATCATAAAGCATATTAGCCATTTACCAGTAATAGTAGATCCCAGCCACGGCACCGGAAGCTGGCGCTGGGTAGCCCCCATGAGCAGGGCGGCACTGGCTGCAGGGGCCGATGGGCTTATGGTAGAAGTGCACCCTAATCCCAAGGAAGCACTGTCTGATGGGCCACAATCGCTGAATCCCGAAAATTTCGAGCATTTATGCGAAGAATTAAAAGCCCTAGCTCCTGTAATGGGAAGGACGCTTTAGCATGAGCACAAAGGAAATAGCAGTAGTAGGATTGGGCTTAATAGGTGGGTCCATCGCAAAGGCTTTAAAATTGCTGGGTTATGAAGTAATAGGTGTAGATATGGATGATGAGACATTACGGCAGGCTTTAAAAGACAATGTTATCTCTAAGGACAGTTTTAATATAAATACCGGTGATAAAGAGCGTTTTCAAGCGTTAAATAGAGCTGATGGAGTCTTTATCTGCACTCCTGTTTCGCAGGTAGTATCAACAATAGAAAAAATCCAGCCCTTTTTAAAAGAAGGGTGTTTTATCACAGATACCGGAAGTACAAAAAGGCTTATCGTAGAATCGGCTCAAAAAATCATAAATAAAATGCTGTACTTTATTGGCGGGCACCTAATGGCAGGTTCACATGAAAGTGGATATAAATCAAGCAATGAAAATTTATTTAAAAGATGTGCTTGGATATTGACTCCTTTAAAGGAGACACCTGAAAAAATTTTACAAGAAATGAAATCGATTATTGAAAAACTAGGAGCAGCAATATACATACTTACTCCGGAAGAACACGATAAAGTAGTTGCAGCTATAAGCCATCTTCCCCAGGTAGTTGCTACCTGCCTTGGGAACACCTTGAGCGAAGTAGACGAAAACAGTAAAATTCTAAAATTCGCCGGAAGGGGATTGAAGGATACCACGAGAATTGCCCGCTCATCACCGGAAATATGGGTGGATATATTGCTCAGTAACCGGGATGAATTGATCAACTCAATTTCGATTTTTATTGAAAAACTGGAACATATAAGAAATTATTTAGAAAAAGAAGACGATAAAAGGATTAAAAACTTTCTTTTTAAAGCCCGGGAATATCTAAAAAGGGGTGAACAGGGTGGATGTGCTGATTGAAGGGAAAAAAGTAATAAAAGGGACAATTACCCCTCCTCCGGATAAATCTATTTCCCACAGAGGCGTGATTCTGGGGGCTATTTCCGAAGGAATTACGAGGATAGAAAGGTTTTTGCCCGCCGAAGACTGTATAAGGACGGTAGATTGTTTCAGGAAAATGGGCGTTGATATAAAATTTGTCAATGAAACGACTTTGATAATAAAGGGTGCAGGGCTAAAAGGGCTGAAAAAACCGGAAACTATTTTGGATGCCGGGAACTCGGGGACCACCATGAGGCTCCTTTCAGGGATTTTAGCCGGACAGGATTTTGAAGCGATTATTACAGGGGATGAATCCTTAAAGAAAAGGCCCATGGAAAGGGTGGCATTACCCCTTCGACAAATGGGAGCTAAGGTAGAATGCACTGTAGACGGTAAGTTTGCGCCGCTTAAAATACGGGGTGGCCGGCTTAAAGGGATAAGTTATGAAATGCCGGTGGCCAGCGCCCAGGTAAAATCGGCGGTATTGCTGGCAGGTTTATACGCCGAAGGAGAAACCACCGTCGTAGAAAAACATAAAACCCGGGACCATACGGAAAGGATGCTTTTGTACTTTGGTGGAAACATTACTGTTAAAGGTAATCAAGTTACGGTAGCACCGGTAGAAAAACTTACCGGAAACGATTTAGTGGTGCCCGGTGATATATCTTCTGCAGCCTTTTTTCTGGTGGCTGCGGCTATAAACGAAGGCTCAAAGCTTTTAATAAGGGATGTGGGGCTAAACCCTACTCGGACAGGTATAATCGATGTGCTTTTAAATATGGGATGCAGCCTTAAAGTATTAAATGAAAGGGAGCTAAACGGCGAAAAAATTGCCGATATTTTAATTGAAGGCGGCGGTTTGAAGGGCACCCAGGTGGAAGGCGATATTATCCCGAGACTTATCGATGAAATACCTGTCATTGCGGTGGCTGCCTGCTTTGCAGAAGGGGAAACGGTTATAAAAAATGCATCGGAGCTCCGGGTAAAGGAAAGTGACAGGATAAAAGCTATTGTTGAAAACCTAAGGCGTTTTGGGGCAAAAATCGAAGAACTGGAAGACGGCATGGTAATTGAGGGCAGCAAAAACCTTAAACCCGCCGAAGTGGAAAGCTTTAAAGACCACCGAATAGCCATGGCTATGGCGGTCGCGGCAATTTCTATAAAAGGCATATCGAAGATAAAGGATGCCGACTGCGTAAAAATATCCTTTCCGGGTTTTTTTGATATACTCAATAATGTGGTAAAAGGGGGCGATGCGGATGGGCAATTTTGATATAAAAAACCTCCCCGAACTTGCGGTAATTGGGTGGCCGCTTTTGAAAACTTTTTCTCCTCCAATGCAAAATGCAGCGTTGAAGGAATTGCAGATACCCTGGAGGTACGAACCCATCCCGGTGCCGCAGGAAGAATTAAAGGAATTTTTTCATTTGGCTTATCAAAAAATGGTAGGGTTTAACGTCACCATGCCCCATAAAGGCGATGCATATAAATTTTGCGATACCGTTGATGATTTTGCTCAAAAGAGTTTATCAGTAAATACAGTGGTATTTGAAAGAAAGGATGGTAAAACCCTTATAAAAGGTTACAACACCGATGCCCCGGGGCTTTTAAAATCCCTTTCGGAAAGAACAAAAGAAGATTTTAAATCCGATGTAGCCGTTATATTCGGTGCAGGGGGAGCTGCCGCCGGATGTGCTGCAGCCCTCGCTTTTTCGGGAACGACAAGAATAGCATTGGTAAACCGCAATGTAGAAAAAGCAAAAAATATGGCCGACAATTTAAAAACCAAATTTGATGGGATAGAATTTTTAGCCCTTGGTGTCGAAGAAAAAGAAAAAATTTCCGACACTTTGAAGGATTCACAACTTATAGTCAGCTGTATTCCAGAAGAAGGAGCTTACTTATATGAGGAGTTTCTCCAAACAACAGGAAAAACGGAAAAAATATACTGCGATTTGAGCTATGGGGAAAATCCCGGAAGGTTATTTAAAAAAGCTGCTAAGGAAGGTTTTATAACGGTGAGCGGACTTGAAGTGCTTCTCTGGCAGGGAGTTTTTGCCTTTGAAATTTTTACTGGTAAAAAGGCACCTGCTGATGTCATGAGAAAAGCACTGGAAAGCATAGCAGGAAGCTGGTGGTTTTAATGCTGAGATTTTTAACGGCCGGAGAGTCACACGGTAAAGGATTGGTTGCTATCCTGGAAGGCATGCCCGCCGGAATTGATGTGTGTGAAAAAGAGCTTTTATCGGAGCTTTCCAGGAGAAGAAAGGGTTACGGAAGGGGCAAAAGGGCAAATATAGAGGACGACGAGTTTGAAATAATATCGGGGGTTTCAAACGGTAAAACAACGGGTGCTCCTATTGCCGTGGTATTAAAAAATAAAGATTACGAAAACTGGAAGGGAAAATACGTGCCTATATTTTCACCTCGCCCCGGTCATGCGGATTATCCCGGAGCTTTAAAATACGGGTTCAAAGACGCAAGACCTGTAGCCGAAAGGGCAAGCGCCAGGGAGACTGCAGCGAGGGTTGCCTGCGGGTATTTTGCAAAAAAACTCTTAGAAAAAGCCGGGGTAAGGGTGGTAAGCTGGGTTATCAGCATCGGAGAAATTTTTGCAAATCTTCCTTCCGAAGAAGAAAGGATGAAAGACGAAAAGATCGCTTTTTACCTTTTTGAACTTGCGGAGAAGTCCGAGGTGAGGTGTCCAGACCTTACAGCTTCTCAAAAAATGAAGGAAATAATAGATGAAGCAAGAGAAAAAGGTGATACCCTGGGCGGGGTTTTTGAAGTGGCTGCGGTAAATGCGCCCGCAGGGCTCGGCAGTTTCGTCCACTGGGATAGAAGGCTGGATGCAAGGCTTTCGGCGGCGGTTATGAGCATCCCGGGGATAAAGGGAGTGGAAATAGGTCTCGGATTTAAGGTGGCAAACCTTTTTGGGAGTAAAGCCCAAGATATAATAGGCGGCGAAAAAAGGCTGACGAATAATGCGGGGGGAATAGAAGGCGGGATGAGCAACGGCGAAATGATTTTTTTAAGAGCTGCTATGAAACCAATACCTACCCTTCAAAATCCCCTGCCTTCGGTAGATTTAAGGACGATGGAAAAAACCTTGGCCCACGCAGAAAGGTCCGATGTATGCGCGGTAGGCTCTGCTGCTGTGGTGGCCGAATCCATGGTAGCCCTGGTTTTGGCCGATGCTTTGCTGGAAGAAAGGGGAGGCAGCCGATGGTAGAAAAAAACATAATTTTAAGCGGCCTTTCGGGAAGTGGGAAAACTACCGTAGGTAAGATAATAGCAAAAAAGCTAAAAAGGCCTTTTTTAGATCTTGATATATTAATAGAAGAAAGCGAAAGGATGACCATTCCGGAGATATTTCAAAGATTTGGCGAAGAAAAATTCAGGGAAATAGAATCCAAGCTCACAATAAAAGTCGCGGAACTTAGGAATTCGGTTATCGCGCTCGGAGGGGGGACGCTGATGCGCCCTCAAAACAGAGAAAGCTTAAAGAAAAACGGCAATGTAGTGTTTTTAAATCCCCCTTTGGATACCCTGTTAAAGCGCCTGCAGGGGGATGACACGAGGCCCCTTTTAAAAGCCGAAGATATTAAAGAGAAAAAGGAAAAATTAAAAAAGCTCTACGAGGAAAGGATAAATACCTATCTTGAAAGTGCTGATTTAGTAATAGAAGGGGATGAAAATCCAGAAAGAACTGCTGATAAAATACTTGAAAAACTTTTTTTGCGGGCAAAGGAAGAACATGATTTTTCAATTATTGATAAGATTATTGTAAAAACCGAATCCAAAAATTATGAGGTAGTTGTGGGATATAAAATTTTACATGAAGTGTTAACAGATTATATAAAGAGAAATAATTTTTCAAGTATTGTGATAGTAACAAGCCCGTTAATAAATCAGCTTTTCGGTGTTCCTTTGAAGGAGGTCTTTATAGAAAAAGGAATTGACATAAAAATCGTTTTTATAGAAGATGTGGAAGAAAAAAAGGATATAAGTACCCTTTCAAAAATTTACGATGAATTTATAAAGCTCGGAGTTGATAGAAAATCCTTGATAATTGCCCTGGGAGGCGGAATAACCGGCGATGTAGCAGGTTTTGCCGCAGCTACCTATATGCGAGGGATAAAGTGGGTATATGTTCCCACTACCCTTTTAGCTCAAGTGGATGCCAGTGTTGGCGGCAAAGTTGCGGTAAACTACAGAGAAGGGAAAAACCTCATAGGGGCGTTTTACCAGCCGGACTTGGTAATTACCGATATAAGCCATATTTTTACCCTACCCGATAAAATTTTCAGCGACGGAATGGCGGAGATAATAAAAACGGCTATTTTACAGGGAGGGCTTTTTAAAAACATAGAAGAAAATGCCATTAAAATAAAGCAAAGAGCCCCTGATACCCTCTTCAATATCGTTTATGAATGTATTAAGTTCAAAAAAGAAATAGTAGAAAAAGATGAGAGGGATGAAGACAAGAGGATGGTATTAAACCTTGGCCACACCTTCGGGCACGCATTGGAAGCGGCCTCGGGATATAAAATTAGCCACGGGCAGGCGGTATCAATTGGTACCATAATGGCCTTTAAGCTTTCCTTTTTATTGGGCAATAACATTCAAAAGGAGCTTGAAAGGGTTAAGAAACTCTTATCCTTTTTTGACCTGCCGGTATCGGTAAAGGAGCTGCCCTATAAAATAGAGGAAGAAGAAATTTTAAACTTTCTTTTAAAGGATAAAAAAGCTGTAGCGGGAAGGCCAAGATTTATAGTTCCTTACGACATTGGAGATGTAAGGGTTGTCGAAAAGCTTCCGGGAGATCTGAAAATCCTGTTGAAAAATGCAATGGATGAAAAAGGAGGGAAAAACTGATGAAAATCCTGGTGATTCACGGGCCAAACCTTAATTTGCTGGGAACAAGGGAAACCCATATATATGGCATGACATCCCTCGAGGAAATTAACAAAATGATAATGAAAAAAGCCAGGGAATTGGATGTGGAAGTCCGCATAGTGCAGTATAACTCCGAAGGGGATATTATAGATGAGATTCAAAGCGCAAAGGAATGGGCTTGCGGCATAGTGATAAACGCCGGTGCATACACTCACTACAGCATCGCCATAAGGGACGCCCTGTGTTCGATAGATCTTCCTGCGGTGGAGGTGCATGTATCGAATACCTTCTCCCGGGAAAAATTCAGGCATAAATCGGTAATAAGCCCTGTGGTAAACGGCGTCATCGTAGGGCTCGGGCCGTACGGTTATCTATACGCTCTGGATTACTTAGTAAACAATGCAAGGGTAAATACAGCAAAAACATAAAAAAAGGTTAAGCCTCATCTTCGACAAAAAATGTTAAAAGTCCTCCTAAAATAGACATTGCGGCGGCTACATAATACGCCGATACCAGCGAACCTGTTATATCCTTTAAATACCCGGTGATAATTGGAGCAACCACAGCCGACATCATACCTATAAAATTAAAAATTCCCATGGCAGTACCCATCGCATCTTTATCAATGGCTGCTGCATGATTGCCTGCCCAGGCTACCGCGATGGGGTCCCAGGAGGACTTACCCACAATTCCGTAAGCCACTAGGCATAGTATTATAGAAAAAGCAGAACGGGCATAAGTCATTAAGAATATTGTAAAAGCTCCTAATGGAAATAGCATTAGGGCTATTTTTTTTCGCCCAAATTTGTCCGAAATCCTTCCAATAAAAAGACTTGGCAGGATAGCACTTATTCCAACTATGGCGACAAAAAGGCCTGCAAGTTGCATGCTGATTCCCCGTTCTTCTTGAAAGAAGGTGGCACCCCAGGTAACTGCAGTCCAGTATTCATACAGGGCACAAAACTGGGCGAGAGTAATAAACAAAAAGTTTTTATTTTTTAATATTTTAATAAGGGGAAAAGATTTAAGATTATCTTTGCTAATTTTATCCGCATTAGGCAGGATTTTTGTAAAAACAAGGGCTGTTAAGATTGTAAATAATCCTAATGCCGTAAAGATTCCAGAATAGCTTTTGAATTTTAAATATAAAGGGCCGCTTATAGCAAGGCCTATTACAAGTCCCAAGGACATACCAAGGTTTATTATAGCTGCAGATATACCCCAATTTTTAGAATCCGTGGCATTCATCATTATGCCGTAAGCGCAGGGGTAAAAAGCTCCCGCTCCAAGACCGTGTAAAGCGGTAAAAAGCAGTAATAGAAAGTAACTTCGGGCAAACAATCCAAAACCCAGTAAACCGGTTCCCGCTATTAAAAAAGTGATTATTAATAGCTTCTTTTTTCCTATTTTATCTGCCAGAATACCTGCGGGAATTTGCATTGCCACGTATACCAAAAAGTAACTTCCAGTAATGGTACCCAGTAAAGTGCTGCTGAGATTAAAATCTTTTCCAATAACCGAAAGAAGCGGATAAAGCGATGTCCTGTCTGCGTATATTAACGTCCATCCCAAACATAAGGCTATTAATATTAATATTGAGCTTTTATTCGTTTCAGTGTTATTCATCAGATTTTCACCCCGATATATTATACAAAAATATTATATCGAAAATTGGAAAAAAATTATATACACGGCGCAATATTTCCCGGGAAATTTGAAGTAATTTGCAATAATTTGGAAGATGGAATATTTAGGGAAGGAATTTTAAGAAAAATGTGGAATATTATATTGGGAATAGTTTAAATAAAAATGGTTTTCCAAAAAATACATCTATTTCATTGAGTCTTTATTATGTTTTTACTGAGGAGGATATCAATGAAATTAACAGAATATCGTAATTTGTCTGAATGCGATATATATTTTGAAAAAAAATTATATACAATTCTTCAATCACAATGTTGGGAGACATCGAGTTAAATAGGGAAGTTAAATGGCAAAGAATTTTAGGGGATATTTTTTTAGAGGTTATAGAAAAATATAACCTTATGAAATTCCAAGGAAAAACAAAATATCTAATTCCTATTCTTGCTCATGGATATGTTCCTGACAGTTTTTTAAATGACTATTTTGAGCATGTAGTTTTGCCATTATATTTAGAAAGAAGAAAATTAGGGAATACGGGGAATATAGCAAATAAAGTAGAAGTTTTACATATTATAGAAAATTGGAAACGAGAAATGCAGACATTTGATATTTTAGAAGAGAGAATAAAAGAATTAGGCCCAGGACCCGTCATAAGCGCCATATTCAGACAGCTCGGATTCTACGACATAATAAACGGAATGCTAACATGGGACGAAAAACAATGCCTTCATTCTCCTGCAACCCACATACTTGCCATCATAATAAACATACTCTCGGGGAGAAGGGTTGCATTATATAAGGTGCATAAAGTGTGAAATCTGAGTTATGAAACTTATTTATAATACCGGTTTTTGCCGGTTTTTTTATTTTTATATTCAAAATTATACATTTTACATAGAAGAATAAAGGGAAAAAAAGAAAAATGTAGAATAATAAATAGTAAAACTGATATTTTAGAGAAATTAGAATAGTGTCATATAATTAGATAAATCCCTTAAGGAAGTGATTCTATGGAAATAAAAATTGAAAAAATAATAAGGTCAAAAAGGAAAACCATAGGCCTTCAGATAACTGAAAATGGAGCCATGATAGTAAGGGCTCCGTTTCAAGTTAGTGAGGAAGTTATTTTAAAGGTTATCGAAAAACACAGAGGTTGGATTGAAAAAAAGAAGCAGGAAATAGAAAAAAGGGTGAAGAGTTTTCCTGAAAAGAAGTTTACGGCCGACGAAGATTTTTTATATCTTGGAAGAAGTTATAAACTGAAAATAGTTGATGAGCAAAAAGAGCCATTTATATTTAACGATGCATTTTTTCTTTCAAAAGATGCATTGCCCTTTGCAAGAGAAATTTTTATTAAATGGTACAAAAAAGAGGCGTATAAAAAAATTTACGAGAGGACATCGGAATTTGCACAAAAATACGGCTTTCGATATAATAAAATCAATATAACAAATGCAGAGAGAAGATGGGGTTCCTGCTCACCCAACGGAAATTTGAATTTTTCCTGGAGGCTCATAATGGCGCCATTGCCTGTTATCGATTATGTCGTTGTTCATGAATTGGCACATTTATGTATTAAAAACCATAGCAAATCCTTTTGGGCTAAGGTAAAATCGATAATGCCGGATTACGAAAAACATGAAAAATGGCTGAAGGAAAATGGTTATTTATTGAAATTGTAATAAAAATAACTTTTTAACATGTGAGGTAATATTTCAAAAGCTTTAAACGTTACATGCTACTACTTGTTAAATTTTGAAAAGGGTAGATATTCAACAGACCCTTTCTTTTGAATGGGTTGTGGATATAGGCTCATTAGTTGCTGAATTTCAGGATCTATATCGCATCTTACTTTTAATCCCAATTCTTTTGCCATTTCATATGTTATAGGATAATCATGAGTCCATTTACCTTCTACAAGCGAGTTAGCAATATTTTCTGCAACATCATCAGGATAATTTCCGCTAAGAAGTTCTTTTACTGCCTCTTTAGTTTGATTCAATGCTTTTTGAGCAACGTCGGCAAGAATGAGCATTTTGTCATCGATTTCAGAAATAGGTTTTTCTTTAATAAGCTTTAATATAGATACAGCAGGATATTCACCTATTTGTGGATCAACAGGACCTAACACAGCATCCTTTGCCATTACAATTTCATCTGCCGCTAAAGCAATCAATGTTCCTCCCGACATAGCATGGTGTGGAACATGGACTGTAATTTTCCCTTTATGCCTTTTGATTGCTCGTGCAATTTGCAAAGATGCTAAAACTAATCCACCTGGGGTATGCAAAATAATATTTAAGGGTATTGAGGGATCTGTCATAGAGATTGCTCTTATTACTTCTTCTGAGTCATTAATATCAATATATCGATAAACTGGAAAACCTAAATAATTCATAGTTTCTTGGCGATGAACTAATAGAATAACTCTGGAATTTCTCTTTTTTTCAATTTTTCCTATCAATTTCTGGCGAGCAGATTCAATCATTCTTTTGTTAATAATCGGTTGGATTGATGTTATCATGACATATAAAAACAATAGATCTAAAAAACTCATAATTCTCACCTCTAAAAGTATTTGATATTTTTGTTAAAAATATAGATAATAATAATACTCATCGTCAAAAAATCTCTGATAACGTTTTACCCTCTTTTTGAATAACGGTACTGTCAATGCTCCAAACAAGAAACCACCTATATGTGCCCACCAAGCAATTCCGAAAGCATAAACTGGTCCAAACAGCGTTAGAATTCCATGAGAAACCTGGGATATAAACCAAAAACCTATGAAGATCACAGCTGGAATTTCTATAAAGAACGGTATCCAAAAAACAGGAAGCAGGGTAATTATTCTTGACAGAGGGAACATCACAAAATATGCCCCCATTACACCTGCAATAGCGCCAGATGCTCCGACGGTCACAATAGGTGAATTAAAGTTGAATATATAATGGGTTATTGCTGCAAAAAATCCGCTTAAGATATAAAAAATAAAAAACTTGAAATGTCCCATTCTGTCTTCAACGTTATCCCCAAAAAGCCATAAGCTCCACATGTTACCTATAAGATGCATCCAGCTGCCATGCAAAAACATGCTTGTGAAAATTGAAAAAAAAGAAATTATTATGCCCCAGATGAAGTCATGCTGTAAAGCATACGTTAGCCTGTAAGGGACGAATCCAAATATTTGAATAAAATCATCAACAAAATCTGTTGGTAAAGTGGTTTGAAAAACAAATATCAAAACATTTATGCTGATAATTAACAATGTAACAAAAGGCTTTTCTCTACTTGGAATTGTGTCTTTTAGTGGTATCATTTAACAGCTCCTTTCTGAGTCAACAAAATAATTATAAATTATTACAATTTTACCTCAAATCTTACTATATTTCAACCTTCTTTTTCTTTTGATTTCTGATGTTAAGAAGGGAATATAAAAAAATGAAAGGGTATAAAAAGATAGGAGCAATAAATGTGGGAGTTAAACATGAGGTGGTTAATTTATTCCAATATAAGGTAAAATTACTTTAATAAGTTTTTCAATTAGCTCTAATTCTTTGTGCGAGCATTTATTAAGTAAATTTATTATTTTATCATATCTGCTGATATTGGAATAATTATAAGAAGATTCGCGTATATAATAATGGGAAAAATCAGTTTTTCCGAAAATAAGATAGTCTGTAGAAAGGTGAAGACAGTTGGCGATTTTTATTAATACCGGAAGACTCATCTGGCGTTCTCCCCGTTCTAACTGACCGACGTAGTAATCCGAAAGGCCAATGATTTCTGCGAATTCTTCCCGTGAAAGCCCGAATTTTTCTCTCTCTTCGCGAATTCTTTTTCCTATGGATTTAATATCAATGTTAGTATTATTCTCCATTTTTTTCACTCCCTGCTTTTACTTTATCCGACTTTAAATCTCATCGGAATTTGCAAGTAGCAAATAATAAGTATTTGCAATAAGGCAATATATAATGTAAAATAATGTAAAGTACAGCAATTAACAGGGGTGAAAAAATGAAGGATAATGATATAGAGAGAATAGAAAAAATAAGATTTATGTTAAATAATGCTTTAAATATGAATTTAAGCAGTGAAATGTTATTGAAAATTAGCCGAAAGCTCGATGTAAAAATTGTTGATTACTATAAAAAAAGGGAGTTTTTATTCAAAAAAATCAGAAAAGAAAGTTAAGTAGCTATTTACTAAAAAATAAAAATGGTAATGTTTTGAGAAGGAAAATGTATTATAATTTAAGTTAAAGGTAGCCCTTGAGTCTTTTGAATTTCCTTGAGGTGATTTTTTTGAAAAAACGTAAAAGATTTGGCTTTTTGAAAAATATATTGGCCTTTACCTTCCTCCTAATTTTTTTGTTTTCAATAAAGGTGTCAGGAAATAACAACAACAAAATTAAAGTCGCAGGTGATAAAAATTTTCCTCCCTATGAATTTTTGGACACAGGAGGAACTTTTAAAGGCTTTAATGTTGATATAATGAATACGATTTCAATCTATACAGGATTAGAAGTTGAATACCTGCCTATGGAATGGAGCGAAGCGGTAAAGGCTTTAGAAGAGGGCAGTGTAGATGCAGTCCTCGGAATGGCAAAAAGCCCGGGGAGGGAAAAGAAGTTTGATTTTTCCATTCCAATCTTGGTAAACTCAAGGGTTTTGTTTACAAAAAGGGATAATACAAAAATCAACTCACTAAATGATTTAATAGGAAAAAAAGTGGCATTACAGAAAGGGGATATAGCCGAAGAAATAATAAAAAATATTGAGGATGTCGATGTTATTAGAGAAAAAACGCAACACGAAGCCCTTATGGATTTAATTGAAAGCAAGGCAGATGCATTCATAGGCAATAAATACGCCGGTCTTTATTTTGTAAAGGAAAACAATTTAGAAAAACTTGTAAAAATAGTTAATGGGCCATTAAGTGAGAGCGACTATTGTATAGCTGTTAAAAAGGGTAACTATAAGCTTTTGGGTTTGATAAACAGCGGGCTTGAGAGAATGAAAAAAGACGGCGTATATATTAAGATATACGAAAAATGGTTTGGCGAGGAATTCGTTGATGTAAAATCGATAATTAAGAGATACTTATCTATTGGGCTTGGTGCTGTTTTCATTTTAATTGCAGCTTTGGTTTTGCTTGTTGCTGCAAATAGAAAACTTAATAAGATGGTAGCAATAAAGACAAAAGAGCTTATAAGGGCAAATGAAGAACTGACAGCGACTTATGAAGAGATTTCTGCACAAAATGAAGAATTAATAGCAAACTTTGAAGAATTAAGGGCATCAGAACAGAAAATAAGGGAGCTTCAAGAAAGATTAATGCTCGCATTAGATGCCAGCGGTACCAGTGTATGGGAGTACAATTTAAAAGAGAAGAAGTTTTATATCACTGAAAATATTCAAGCTATAATTAAAAATTTTAAAGAAAACAATGGATACAAGTCTATATTGAGAAGTATTGAAAAAAAAGATAGAAAAAATCTTTTTGAAAAAATAAGGCAGGCCTATAAAGGTAAAATTGAAAATATTGAGGTCAAGGTAAGGGTAAAGAGTTGCGGAGAAAATAAGAAATATTTGTTAATACAAGGAAAACTTATAGATGATAAAATTACTGGTGTAATAAGTGATATTACGGAGTTAGAAAGTTATAGAGAAAAGCTCGAATACATGAGCCTGCACGATAATTTAACGGGGCTTTATAATCGGGCGTTTTTTGAAGAGGAGTTAAAAAGGTATGCCGGGAGCAGGGATTATCCCATTTCTATTATAATGATAGACTTAAACGGCCTAAAGCTCATAAACGACTCCTTAGGTCACGACAAGGGTGATAAGCTCCTTCGCACGTGTGCGGAGGTACTTCTACGCTCAATTAGGACTTCAGATATACTTGCAAGGATAGGTGGAGATGAATTTGCCCTTCTTCTTCCGAGGACTTTCTATTCTGATGCAGAAAAGATAGTGAAGAGAATAATGGAAAATGTAGAAAAATACAATGCGACAGAAGCACAAGATGGCCTCTATTTGAGTTTAGCTATTGGCTATGCAACTGCTGAGAGCGATAATATAGATTTAAAAGACGTCATGAAAAAAGCCGATGAATTGATGTATCGCGACAAACTTATAAAAAGCACAAGTATAAGAAGCCAAACCTTAAATGTCCTGCTGTCGGCTTTAGCTGAAAAAGATTGTATTATAGAAGGACATACAAAAAGAGTAAAGGAACTATGTCTCAAAATGGGGCAAAAGTTAGGACTTCCTCCTAAGGAGCTCTCTGACCTTTCCATTTTTGCTGAGGTGCACGACCTCGGCGAGGTAGCGATATCCGACAGCATATTAAATAAAAAAGGGCCGCTTACAGATGAGGAATGGGAAATTATTAAGAAGCACTCGGAGAAGGGATACAGGATTGCTCTTTCGTCACCTGATCTTGCGGGTATTGCCGATCTGATATTGAAGCATCATGAAAGATGGGATGGGAAGGGTTACCCCCTTGGACTAAAAGGAAAGGAAATACCACTTTTATGCCGCATACTTTCCGTTGCGGATGCTTTTGATGCAATGACCTCGAAAAGGCCTTACAATATGGTAAAAAGTGTAGAAGAGGCGCTTTCGGAGATAAAAAGGAATGCGGGAACCCAATTCGACCCTGAAATCGTAGAGGTATTCCTGAGCCTATTTGATAAAAATCAACCCCGCAAATAAGCGGGGTTTAAAATTTTACTATTCAATTTCGATTTTTCTACCTTGAGGCTTTGATGGATTTATTTTTGGCAGGACTAAACGCAGGACGCCATTATTATAACTTGCTTTTATTTTATCCGCGTCGATATTTTCAGGCAAGGGAATAGTCCTTGAAAAGCTACCCCTTCTTCTTTCCCTGTGGATATAGTTTTCATGTTTTTCTTCTACTATCTCGTCCTGCTTGCCGGAGATTGTGAGCATATTGCCTTCATGGTGAATTTCAATATTGTTTTTGTCATATCCGGGCAAGTCCGCTTCTATGATGTACTCTTTTTCAGTTTCCCTCATATCAATTTTTATTGTTTGTGGATTGAATAAATCATAAAAATTATCAAAGAAGTTTTCTATATCAAGGTCAAAAAAGGCAGGTAAAAAACCCCTTCTTCTCCATGGCATAATATGTCTTTCACTCATAATAACACCTCCTATGGAAAATATTAGTTTAATCTACAATAAATTATACAATAAAGGTCAAAGAAGGTCAAGAAATTATATTTGAAATTTTTAAAAAAAGAAGGTATTTTGATAAAGCAAATCGAATTTAATTATAGTAGTTTAACGTTATCATTTATATTTTTTTCTCATATTTCACTTTTATGTTCGTACATATCAGGAAAAAAAGGCAGAAAAATATAAAGGATGGTAAAAATGGGCATAGGAATAGATATTGTAGAAGTAGAACGGATAAGAAAAGCCTGTGAAAAAAGGAATTTTTTAGAAAAAATTTTTACAAAAGAAGAAATTAAAAGTTTAACGAAAAATAAATTTTTTTACCAAAGCCTTGCGGCAAGGTTTGCTGCAAAGGAGGCAGTCGTAAAAGCGTTGGGTACAGGGATAGGGACTGTTAGATGGAAGGATATTGAAATATTAAAGGATGCGAAAGGCAAACCTATTGTTAATCTTTACGGAAAGGCGAAGGAAAAATTTTATGAAAAAGGATTTAAATGTATCGAGATTTCCTTGAGTCATACAAAAGACTATGCTTGTGCGGTTGCCTTTGCTTTTGGAGGGGTTTTTGATGAAAGTAGTAATGCCTGAAACAATGAAAAAACTCGATAAAATTGCTGTAGAAGAGTATGGTATTCCCAGCATTGTTCTCATGGAAAATGCAGGGAAAGCTGTGGCCGATGTTGCTGAAAGGGCTTTTTTTGAACAAAGATTAAAAGCAAAAAGGGTCTACGTTTTTTGCGGTAAGGGCAACAATGGAGGCGACGGTTTTGCCGCTGCAAGACATTTTAAAAATAAGGGTTTTGAAGTTGAAGTTTTTGCCTTGGAGGAGAAAACAAAGATATCAAAGGATGCTTTAATAAATTTAAATATAATTGAAAAAATGGCTATTCCCGTATATTCAGTAAACTGCGGTGATGGTTTAAAAAAGGCTTATGAAGCCGCAAAAGAAGAGGCAATAATTATCGATGCCCTTTTGGGGACGGGTGTAAAGGGCGAGGTAATTGGAATCTATAAGGAAGCAGTTGAAATAATAAACAGCTCTAAAGGGTATAAAGTAGCTGTGGATATACCCTCGGGCATCTGCGGAAAAACAGGGAAAATATTAGGTTGTGCCGTAAAAGCAGACGAGACGGTTACCATGGGTCTTTTAAAACCTGGCCTTTTGCTTTATCCCGGAGCATTATATACAGGAAAAGTTACTGTCGCTGACATTGGTATGCCGGTGGATTTAATAGAAAAGATTGAGTCCGAAGGTGTACTTTTAAAAGAAGATATAATAAAAAGTTATTTTGAATTTTATCCGCCTAATGTTCATAAAGGCTTTTTCGGTAAAGTTTTTATAATAGCAGGGTCTAAAGGACTAACGGGGGCTGCTGCCCTTTGCGGGTTGGCTGCTCAGCGATCTGGGGCAGGTCTCGTGACTTTGGGTGTACCAGAAAGCTTAATGCCTGTTTTTGAAGTAAAATTGACTGAAGTTATGAAAAAACCCTTGCCTGACAGAGAAGGAAGCATTTCTATAAAAGCCTTAGATAAAGCCTTGGAAATATCAGAAAATATGGATGCGGTTGCTGTAGGACCGGGGTTGTCTACTGATGAGGAAACCCAAGAATTTGTAAGAGAGTTTATCAAAAACTGTAAAAAGTTTATGGTTGTAGATGCTGATGGAATAAACGCCTTTCAAAAAAGGCCTGAAGATCTTTTGAAAAGGAAAAGTGATATAATTATTACTCCCCATTCTGGAGAACTCGCAAGATTATTAAATCTTTCTGCTTCAAAAATAGAAGAAAATAGATGGATGGCTGTAACAGAAGCTGCGGAAAAATTTCAATGCACCGTTATACTTAAAGGGGCAAGAACCCTCATTAAATCCCATACTTCTCCTATTTTCATAAATCCTACCGGAAATCCGGGTATGGCAACAGGTGGCAGCGGAGACGTCCTCACCGGTATTATTGCAGCTTTTTTGGCAAGGAAAATGAGCCCCTTAAATGCAGCTAAGGCAGCCGTTTTCATTCACGGACTGGCAGGTGATTTTGCAAAAAAACAAAAGGGAGAAGCCTCTCTAATTGCAGGGGATATTATAGAAAATTTACCAAAGGCGTTTAAAAGGCTCTTTAAATAAAATTAAAAGAAGAGGTGAAGAGTAATGAAGGGGTCAGTAAGGCCTACGAGGGCCGAGATTTTGCTCGACAATTTAAGGCATAATATAAAAGAGGTTTTGAGAATAAAACACAAAAATTCTAAATTTTGTGCTGTGGTAAAAGCTGATGCTTATGGACATGGAGCTGTTGAGGTTTCTCGAATAGCTCTTTCCATGGGGGCTGATTACCTTGCAGTTGCTTTTTTAGACGAGGCACTTGTACTGAGAAAGGAAGGGATAGAAGCTCCAATCCTTATTTTGGGTTTTACACCTGAGGACCAGTTTGATAAAATAATAGAGAACGACATTACTCAGACCGTATTCAGCTTTGAGTTAGCAAAAAAATTGTCTTTAAAGGCAAGAGAAATGGGAAAGTCTGCTAAAGTTCATATAAAATTGGATACGGGTATGGGCAGAATAGGATTTTTAGCTGAAACTTCTTCACTTCCAGAAATAGAAGAAATTTTTAACCTGCCAAATATCGAGGTGGAAGGTATTTTTACCCATTTTGCTAAAGCCGACGAAAAGGACAAGGGTTTTACCTTTGAGCAATTTGATAGATTCATGACTGTTGTAGGTAAATTAGAAAATAAAGGATATAAAATCCCTATTAAACATGCGGCTAACAGTGCTGCTATAATAGATCTGCCAGAGACCCATCTGGATATGGTGAGGGCAGGCATCATGCTCTATGGGTGTTATCCTTCCGATGAGGTAGATAAAGAAAAGGTTGATTTAAAACCTGTAATGTGTTTCAAAACCAAAATTGCCCATCTTAAAGAGTTGGAAAAAGGGAAACCCATAAGTTATGGAGGAACTTTTATTACGCAAAGAAAAAGTAAAATCGCCACACTGCCCGTAGGGTATGCAGATGGCTATTTTAGGCTGCTGTCCTCAAAAGGAGAAGTTGTTGTAAGAGGAAAAAAGGCAAAAGTAGTGGGAAGGGTCTGCATGGACCAGTGCATGATTGATGTAACGGATTTAGAAGAAATAAAAGTAGGTGACGATGTGGAGCTTTTTGGGGAAGGTAGAGAAAACGGGGTAACTGCCGATGAAGTAGCAAAAATGGTAGGCACAATTTCGTATGAAGTATTATGTGCTGTGTCAAAACGGGTGCCAAGGGTCTATGTAGAAAATGGAAACATTGTTAAGGTAAAAAATTATTTAACAAATTAGGTATATTTTTCTATTTTTATTCAAATAATTATAGTGATTTGTTTTTTGGAGATGCTCATAGGGGGTGCCGCTGTGGCCGGGCTTGTAAAAATTACTGTTAGCTTGCCAGAAAATCTTTTGAAACAATTTGACGGAATTTTATCTTTGGAGAAGAAGGATAGAAACGAATTGATTCGGGATGCTATGATGCTTTATATAAAAGAAAAGGAAAGGATAAGGATGAGGGAACAGCTTAAAACGGGGTATATGGAAATGGCAGAACTAAATTTGAAAATTGCAGAGATGGGAATTCATCAGGATTTTCAGGATTTTTTTTCCTATGAGTTAAGATTGTCGGAGAGTGAATAACGTGCTTGTCCGACGAGGGGATGTTTTTTACGCTGATTTAAATCCTGTAGTAGGCTCAGAACAGGGTGGAGTGCGCCCCGTTTTAGTGGTGCAAAACGATGTGGGTAACAAATACAGTCCTACGGTAATAGTTGCTGCTATTACCTCTCAGATTGATAAGGCTAAACTACCTACTCATGTAGAACTGAAAAAGGAAGATTACGGGCTTGAAAAGGATTCCGTGGTTTTGCTGGAGCAGCTTAGGACTATTGATAAGAGGAGATTGAAGGAAAAGATTACCTTTTTAGACAGTGAAATAATGGCAAAAGTAGATGAAGCTTTAAAGATAAGTTTGGGACTCGTGGATTTTTAATAAAAATTATTTATTTAAAGGCAGGGTATTCCTGCATTTTTTATTTATAAAAAATAACAATTTTGCTATAATTTTAGTGTGCGTATTTATCAATAAAAAACCATTTTTGGAGGATTTATGAAGGTAGAAAAAAAAGAAAAAGACAAGTTTTTTTCGGAGCTCATTGCTGCTCTGGCTTTAATGATGGATTTGGACGAAAACAAAAAAATATTTCACGCCTGGCGGGTAGCACTTTTATCCGAAAGAATGGCAAGGCAGATTTTACCCGAATATAAAGCCCATATTTTTTACGCGGGATTGCTTCACGACATCGGTGCTATTTCCTTACCTGAACATGTGGTGCATTATACAAATATAAAAGAGCATTTTAAAAATCCAGTGATTTTTAACCACCCTATAAAAGGTGCCGAGATAGTAAACGAAATAAAACCCCTTAAAATAGCTTCAAAAATGATAGAGCACCACCATGAAAACTGGGATGGTACCGGATATCCAAAAGGCATAGGGGGAAACAGTATAAACATTGGAGGACAGATTTTACGCGCTGCAGATACTGTGGATATTTTGTTAAGAGAAACTGAAAGTAAAAATTTGCAGGATTTAACACGCAAATTAGAGAAAAGACGAAATAAAGAATTTTCAGATTTAATTTTTGAACTTACTGCTTTTATTTTGAAAGAGGAAGATTTTTATTTAAAAATTTCCGAGGGAAAGGATATTTCGCCACTTTTTATGGAAGCACTCCAAAGTTTACCTTCTTTAGATACAGATGAATGCGGAGGAGATGCAGGAGATGTAATAAGGGTATTCGGAAAGGTCATTGACGCAAAGCATAAGTATACTGCGGGGCATTCGGAAAGAGTGGCCTTCTACTCCGAGAAGATTGCAAGGGGCTTAGGTTTATCGCATAAAGAGGTATCGGATTTGAAAATTGCTTCCTATTTACACGATGCGGGTAAGGTGGCAGTGCCGCAGTATATATTGGATAAACCGGGAAAACTTACGGAAGAAGAGTTTAAAATAATGAAAATGCATCCGGTGTATACTGGCGATATAATGAGCATAGTGGGTGCTTTAAGGGATATTATTCCCATTTCCATAAACCATCATGAAAAGTATGATGGCTCGGGATATCCCCATGGGCTTTATAAAGAGGAGATACCTTTAGGAGCAAGGATTATGGCCATAGCCGATGCCTTTGATGCCATGACCTCTGAAAGGCCTTACCAAAAGATTAAAAATCCTTGGGAAGCAAAAGGAGAGATTTTAAAAAATGCTGGAAAGCAGTTTGACCCCTTAATTGCGAAGGAAGCGGTTAAATTGCTTTAAACATAGGGGAGGAATATATGAAACCAGTAGTAGGAATTACTTCATCTCACCTTGAAGAAAAAGCAATGCTAAATGAAGGCTATTACTTGGCTGTTGAAAGGGCAGGAGGGATTCCGATAATTATACCTCCATTGGAAGAAGAAACATTAAAAGGCGTTTTGGATTTGATTGACGGCGTCCTGATATCAGGAGGCCCCGATGTAGACCCTTTAATTTTTGGAGAAAATCCCATAAGGGAATTAGGGGAAGTAAACCCTTTAAGGGATAAGGCGGAAATATTCCTTGTAAAAGAAGCCTTTTTTAGGAAAAAACCTATTATGGGTATATGCAGGGGTATTCAAGTGATAAATGTTGCCTTGGGTGGAAGCCTTTATCAGGATCTACCTTCACAGGTTAGGAATTGTATAAAACATTCGCAGAGCGCTCCCCGATGGTACCCTACCCATAAGGTAAAGATAGATAAGGAAACGACTCTTTTTGAGATATATAATTCCCAAGAGGTAAAGGTTAACAGCTTTCATCATCAGGCAATAAAAGAAGTTTCACCATACCTTAAAGCTGTTGCTTATGCCCCTGATGGGATTATAGAAGCGGTGGAAAGTACTGTTGAAGGTGTATTTATCCTTGGGCTTCAATGGCATCCCGAAGGTATGTGGCATAAAGACCCTATGCAATTAAAACCCTTTGAAAGATTTATTGATGAAATAAAAGGGAGGAAGGAAAAATGAAAATATTTATTTCTTCGGATATGGAAGGGATTTCGGGAGTTGTTTCTTCAAGACACACGGAACCGGGGAATAAAGAGTACGACAGGATGAGGGCCTTGATGACAAAGGAGGTAAATGCAGTTATCGAAGCAGCCTTTGACTTCGGTGCAAAAGAGATAGTTGTTAATGATTCCCACAACAATATGGACAATATTTTAATAGAAGAACTGGACAGCAGGGCAGTATTGATAAGCGGAAGCCCTAAGCCTTTAAGCATGATGGAAGGCATAGATGGAAGTTTTGATGCGGTGTTCTTTGTAGGATACCATGCAAGGGCGGGTAGTTCTAATGCTATAATGGACCATACGTATACTTCAAAAGTTCTGTACGCAAAAATAAACGGAAAGGAATTGAGTGAGGCGGGGATAAACGGAAGGCTTGCCGGATACTACGATGTCCCCGTTGCACTTGTTACGGGGGACCAAAATGCGGTTTTGTGCGCAAAGGAAGAACTGAATGACCCAGTAGGTGTTGTCGTAAAGGAAGCTGTAGGAAGGTATGCTGCAAAAATCTACCCCTTTGAGATAGTAAGGGAAAGAATAGACGAAGGGGTAAGGGAAGCATTATCAAAAATAAATTCCTTTAAACCCACAAAAGAAGAAGGGGCAGTAGAACTCGAGGTTTCTTTTTTTAGAACCGTAATGGCCGATATGACCCTTCTAATTCCTGGGACCAAAAGAAAGGACCCGAGAACGGTAGTATATATTGCCAAGGATTATTTGGAAGCTTATAAGGTTTTTCGTGCAATGCTTGCTATATCGCCGGGTATTAATTGAAAAGGGGTGAAATTATGCTTGTTATAAAAGGCGGAAAAATTTACACAATGGCTCAAAAAAAGGTCATAGAAGAAGGGCTAATTTTCATTGAAAAAGGGAAAATAGTGGATATTGTAGAAAGAGCAGAGATTCCAAAGGATGTTGAAGTTATAGATGCAGAAGGGAAATACATATTTCCTGGTTTTATAGATGCCCACTGCCATATTGGGCTATTTGAAGAAGGAGTAGGTGCCATAGGTGAAGACGGAAATGAATGGACGGACCCGATTACTCCTCATCTTAGGGCGATTGATGCCGTAAATCCTTCGGATATTGCTTTTAAGGAGGCTTTGGAAGGCGGTGTTACCGCCGTTTTTACGGGACCGGGCAGTGCCAACGTAATAGGGGGACAATCGGCTGCTTTAAAAACTTACGGCAGGGTAGTTGATGAAATGATAATAAAATCACCTGCGGGTCTAAAAATTGCTTTTGGCGAGAATCCCAAAAGGGTTTACGGAGAACAGAAAAAGTCACCGGCAACGAGAATGGCAACGGCTGCTCTTTTGAGAGAAACTATTTATAAAGCACGTAATTATAAACAAAAAAAGGAAAAGACGAAAGAGGGAGAGGTATTTGAAATCGATATAAAGATGGAAATTTTGTGCGAGGTGCTTGAGAAAAAGCTTCCATTAAGGGCTCATGCCCATAGAGCCGATGATATCATGACTGCAATTAGGATAGCCAAGGAATTTGGTGTGGATTTAGTAATAGAGCATTGCACTGAAGGGCATATAATTGCTGATAAAATAGCTGAATACGGGGTACCTGCGGTTGTAGGTCCTTCGCTTACATCCCGGTCAAAATACGAATTAAAGGACCTTACTTTCAAAACTCCGGGAATACTTGCAAATAAAGGTGTAAAAGTGGCAATAATGACGGATCACCCCGTGATACCCATAAAGTATCTGCCTTTACTTGCTGCTCTTGCGGTGAAGGAAGGTATGAGGGAAGAAGATGCACTTTTGGCAATTACAAAAAATGCTGCTGAAATAATTGGAATTTCCGATAAAGTGGGCAGTTTGGAAAAAGGAAAGGATGCAGATATAGTAATTTGGGATAGATTCCCCTTTGATTTGATGGCAAAGCCTATGATGGTTTTAATTAATGGTGAGGTTGTACTCAAAAAATAAATATTGTATGTTTTATAATTTTATGTTACTATATTACTGACAATTTAATTTGAAAACCCAGAGACCTTCGGGGCAGGGTGAAATTCCCGACCGGCGGTAAGCCTATGAGGCGAGCCCGCGAGCCCGTAAAGGGTTGATCCGGTGAGATTCCGGAGCCGACGGTTAAAGTCCGGATGGGAGAAGGTTTGTTTTAATTTTATATATTGAAATTTATGCCCCGAAGCTTTCGGGGCTTTTCAATTTTTAAAAGTAAGTACCAAATTTTATAAGGAGGAATTTTTATGACTGTTATAAATCAAAAAGACGTACAAAGTTTAAGAGATGTAAAAAATTTAACGAAGGTTGCGGTCCTCGGGGTTATTGCGTTTTTCATAATGGCCTTTGAATTTCCGCTGCCCTTTTTTGCATCCTTTTTGAAAATTGATTTTAGCGATGTACCAGCGCTGCTTGCAGGGTTTGCCTTAGGCCCGTGGGCAGGGGCAGGTGTGGAAGTATTAAAAAACATCCTTCACGCAATATTTAAAAATCAGACGGCTTTTATCGGAGAGGCAGCAAACCTTCTTACAGGGATACTTTTTGTAGTGCCGGCTTCATATGTTTACTGGATGAATAAAAACAGAAACACGGCGATTATTGGAATGCTCTTAGGCACGATTGTAATGGCTGTAGGTATGTCTTTGGCCAATTATTTTGTATTTATTCCCCTATACCAAAAAGTATTAAATATCCCCATGGATGTCATAGTATCCCTCGGTACAAAAGCAAATCCCAGGGTAGTTGACTTAAAGACATTGATAGTATATAGCATTCTCCCCTTCAATGTTTTAAAAGGGCTAATGCTTTCCTTGGTTACACTGATTATATATAAGAAAATATCTGTTTTACTTCATAAATAATTAGGATAAAGAAAAGCCCCTAATGCTACGAAAGGGGCTTTAATTTTTTTTTTGATATAATAAAAATTTGATATAATAAAAAATGTAGAAAAATCAGCAGGCGGGGAAGGTATTGTATGATTATAAAGACAAAAAACGTAAATGAGACAGAAGAATTGGGGAAAATCATAGGAAAGCTCCTGAAGCCCCGAGACGTTATAGCCCTTATAGGCGACTTGGGAGCGGGCAAGACGGCTTTTACAAGGGGCATTGCTAAGGGGCTCGGTGTAAGAGAATACATTGTAAGCCCTACTTTTACAATTATTAATTTTTATAAAGGGAATATTCCTTTTGCTCATGTGGATGCTTACAGGGTAGAAAATGAAGAAGAGTTAGAGGAAGCGGGTTTTTTGGATTTCTTAGATGAATGCGCAGTTGTAGTGGAATGGGCGGATAAGGTGAAAAACATTCTACCTGAGTCTTCCCTTTGGATTGAAATTCGTTATATAAATGAAAATGAGAGAGAATTTAAGTTTTACGGCGAAAGTCCACTAATACCAATTATTGAACGGGAGCTGATGCAAAATTGAAAGTTCTTGGAATTGAGACAACATCAAAGGCTGCAGGGGTTGCAGTTGTTACTGAAAAAAAAATTATAGCTGAATATTTTTTAGAAACCAGCAAATACACCCATCTGGAAAAATTAATCCCGATGGTAGATAGGATTTTAAAGGATTTAGATATAACACTTAGAGAAATTGATGGGATTGCAGTTTCTGTAGGACCGGGGTCGTTTACAGGAATAAGGATAGGCATAGCTTGTGCGCAGGGAATTTCACAAGCTTTAGGGATACCTTTGATTGCAGTAAATACCTTAGACAGCCTTGCTTACAATTTACCGGGGAGGGACTTAATCTGCCCGGTAATAGATGCTCAAAGAAATGATGTTTATTCTGTCCTTTTTACTTGGGAAGAGGGTGAATTAAGGAGAATTTGGGATTATTCCATAATAGAAGCAGGGACATTATTAAAAAATTTATTAGATTTAGGAAAAGAAGTATTTTTGTTGGGAGACGGGGTCGATAAAGTTTTTAACAAATTAGAAAATAATAACAATAATGTTAATTTATTACTTATCAAAAAGGAAGGTTTGTATTCTATGCCGAGGGCTTCTTCTACAGCGATAATAGGTTTAAAGGAGCTAATAAAGGGGAATGTAACTGATTGTTTTTCTATAAAACCCTTTTATATGAGAAAGTCTCATGCAGAAGAGAAATGGGAGGAAAAGCATGGAAAACAAAAATTTACCTGAAATTGAAATAGATTTAATGAGGGTTGAAGACCTTGAGGAAATATTGGAAATAGAAAAAAGAAGTTTTACAAATCCCTGGTCAAAATACGCTTTTTTATCCGAGCTTAACGAAAATCGTTTTGCTACTTACATAGTTATTAGGGCAGATGGAAAAATAATAGGCTACGGGGGTATGTGGATAATTTTTGATGAAGCCCATGTCACAAATGTAGCTGTTCTCCCAGAATACAGAGGCATGGGAATCGGAGAACTTATTATGAGGACGCTGATTGATCTTGCGAAAAAAAGAGGGGCTGTTAAAATGACCCTTGAAGTGAGAAAAAGCAATCATGTAGCTCAGAATCTATATACCAAGCTTGGCTTTCAGCCTACTGGAATAAGAAGAGGGTATTATTCAGACAATAATGAAGACGCTATAATAATGTGGAAGGATATTGAATAAATGTTTGTTATCCACATATCCACAAAGTTATCCACACTTATCCACATAATCCCCAGAATATGTTTCCACAGCTCATCAAAAATCAGAAACAGCATAAGCGTCTAAGGTAAAATCTGAGGTTTCACCAGCAAGGAATTTATAATATCCAGCACAGGCAATCATGGCTGCATTATCGGTACAAAATTTTATAGGGGGAAAGTTGACTTTTATTCCTAATTCCTTAGAAATCTTTAAAAATTCTTCTCTTAGCCTTTTATTTGCTGCGACTCCCCCGGCTAAAGCAAGGGTACTGCTTTTTGTGATTTTAAGTGCTTCTAATGTTTTTTCAACTAAGGCTTTGACAACGGCTTTTTGAAAGCTAGCTGCTACATTCTCGATTTTAATATTACTGCCTTTTTGCCTTTGTTGGTTTAAGTAGTTTAACACGGCGGATTTTAAACCGCTAAAGCTAAAGTCGAGCTCTGAATTTTTTATTTGTGCAACGGGAAAGATTACTGCATCTTCATCTCCATTTTCTGCAACCTGCTGAATAGCGGGGCCTCCCGGATACCCCAAACCTAAGGCTCTTGCAATTTTATCAAAAGCTTCTCCTGCTGCATCGTCGATGGTTTTGCCGAGGAGCTTGAATTTGCCAAAGTCTTCAACCATAAAAATATGAGAGTGTCCGCCAGAAACTACAAGGCATAAAAACGGAGGAACAAAATCGCTTTCTAAAAAATTAGCGTAGATATGTCCTACTATGTGATTGACCCCTATGAGGGGTTTTTTTATTGCATAAGATAGCCCTTTCGCATAAGAAACACCTACTAAAAGAGCACCAATCAATCCTGGGCCATTTGTTACGGCTATAACATCAATATCTTTAAAGGTTACGTTTGCCTCTTTTAATGCCTCATCTACCACAGGGCATATTTTTTCAAGATGCGCTCTTGAGGCTATTTCGGGTACAACACCACCAAATTTTTTATGAGAATCTATTTGACTGTAGACTACATTTGATAAGACCTTTCTCCCGTTTAACACCACTGAGGCTGATGTTTCATCACAGGAAGTTTCTATGCCTAAGGTTAAAATATTTTTGCTGGACAAAACCCTTCTCCCCTTTTCCAATTATCAGGAATAATAATAACACAGGCGATTAGTAAAAGCAATTGTGATAATATTAACAAAAATAGAAACAAATTAAAAAAATTATATTATTCTTGCAGGAATTTTATTTTACATATCGAATTATAATAATTGAACTGGGCTACCAAGTAACCCCAAGGAGAAAAGAAGGTGAACTATGAATTTTAAGAAGGTTAGAAACGTTAGATTATATGAAACAATCATACAACAAATACGCCAAATGATCGACGAGGGGAAACTTAAGCCCGGTGATAAATTCCCTTCGGAGAGGGAGCTGATGGTGCAGTTAGGCGTTAGTCGATCTATTTTAAGAGAGGCTTTTAGGGTTCTTGAGTCTCGCGGTCTTGTTGAATCGAAACCGGGAGGTGGAAGGTTTTTAAGGAATGTTTCAGGATTTCAGCTAATAAGCTGCTCGGCAGAGGACTTAGAAAGGGATGCACTCCTTGAGGTTGTTGAGGCAAGGGAAATAATAGAAGTTAAGATTGTTAGGCTTGCTGCCAAAAGGGCTACGGAAGAAGAAATCGAAAAATTGATAGAACTGGATAAAGAATTTCACGGAAATGATATGACCATAAAGGAATACATGGAAAAGGACAGGGATTTGTTTTTCCACATTGCTATTGCAGAGAGCGCTCATAATTTTATTTTAAAAGAGGCAATAAGCCATATCCTGAATATCAGCAGAGAATTAAGGGAAAGGGCAATCTTGGATTACAACGACTGGGTAAACTTATGCAAGCAGCACGGTGATATTGTTAAGGCTATTGCTAAAAGGGATGAAGAGGAAGCAGCCAAAAAAATGGCCTATCATTTGAGCGAACTGAGAAGGGATTTGTTAAAAAGATGTTTAAACAGCTAAGGTCATTTGTTGATTTAAGAGAGTTTTATAAATTAAATAGTCTAAACATTAACAATACGATAAAAAACAATAAAATGTTAAAAAGCTTTATAAATATAAAAAAACAATTAATTATAAAGAAGGAGGTATAACAATGAGAATAGAAAAGCACCCCATTTTGACCTTTGAAAGGGGGCGTGAAGTGGAATTCACCTTCAACGGCAAAAAGATGAAAGGCTTTGAAGGTGAACCCATTGCAGCAGCTCTTCATGCGAACGGTGTGAGGGTATTAAGCCACAGCAAAAAGCTTCACAGGCCACGCGGTTTTTATTGTGCTATAGGTAACTGCTCTTCCTGCCTAATGACTGTAAATGGAGAACCAAATGTAAGGGTTTGCGTAGAAAAATTAAAGGAAGGAATGGTAATAGAAACACAGGAAGGAAGAGGTGATTTGAAATGATTAAAACGGAAGTTGCTGTAATTGGTGGAGGACCTGCCGGTTTGATGGCTTCTCTTGCAGCAGCCAACATGGGGGCAAATGTTACCCTTATCGATAGAAACTCCAGGCTTGGCGGCCAATTAGTAAAACAGACCCATATGTTTTTCGGTTCAGAGAAACAATACGCTTCAATAAGGGGAATAGATATAGGAAAATTTTTAGCTTCTGAGGTAGAGAAAAATCCTAAGATTAAAATCATGCTGGATTCAACAGTAGTTGCTTATTATCCCGACGATGGCGTGCTGGGCATAGAAGTGGAAGAGAAAAAATGGGTTAAGATGAAGGCGGATAGAATAATAATAGCTACAGGTGCATCGGAAAGATTTTTACCCTTTGAAAACAACGACCTGCCCGGTATTTACGGAGCGGGTGCAGTCCAGACCTTAATGAATGAGCACGGAGTACTTCCTGGGAAAAATGTGCTTATGGTAGGAGCGGGTAATATAGGACTTATAGTTAGCTATCAGCTTATGCAGGCAGGGGTAAACGTAAAAGCAATTATCGATGCTGCTCCGAATATAGGAGGGTATTGGGTGCATGCCTCAAAGGTAGCAAGATTAGGGATTCCTATCCTTACTTCCTATACGGTTAAAGCAGCTTATCCCAATGAAATGACCGGTGCATTGGAAAGGGCCGTTATTTGGAAGGTTGATGACAAATGGCAGCCTATTCCCGGTACCGAAAAGGTCTTCAACGTGGATGTAATGTGTATAGCAGTAGGTCTTTCACCTTTGGCTGAGTTGTTGTGGCAAGCCGGCTGCCAGATGGTATATGTGCCAGAATTGGGCGGACATGTACCTTTGAGAAACGAAAATATGGAAACAACGGTGCCAGGAATATACGTTGCTGGCGACGTTGCAGGGGTAGAAGAAGCATCAAGTGCAATGATGGAAGGGCAATTGGCTGGCCTTTCAGCTGCCAAGAGCTTAGGCTATGATGACGGGTCCTATGAAGAGAAAAAGAATGAGGTCTTAAGAGAACTCGAAGCCCTGCGCTCTGGGCCTGTTGGAGAGAAAATACGAAAAGGTTTATCAAAAGTAATAATTTAGGAGGTGCTGTATATGCTTGCTAAGAATGGGATACCTGAACTTGAAGAACTAAGTGTTAGAATTCCTCCAAAAGAGAGGTTGGCAAAAGGACCAGTTGTAATGGTGGAGTGTTTTCAGAAGATACCGTGCAATCCATGTGCAAAGGCGTGCAAAACAGGAGCAATTACCTTGGGGGATGATATAAACAATTTACCTATGGTCGATTATGAAAAGTGTACGGGATGCGGTTTATGTGTAAGCAAATGTCCTGGTCTTGCAATTTTTGTAATTGATGAAACCTATTCAGAAAAAGAGGCTACAGTTTCGCTGCCCTTTGAATTTCTTCCTCTGCCAGAGGAAGGAGATGAGGTAGATGTGCTCGACAGAGCAGGCAAAGTCGTTGGAAAGGGCAGGGTGGTAAAAATAAGAAACGGTAAATACGAAGACAAAACGCCTGTTATAACTGTAGCCGTTCCTAAGGAACTTTCTATGATTGTTAGGAACATAAGGGTCGGAGGTGACAAATAATTATGAAAAGCAAAACGATTATTTGCCGCTGCGAGGATGTTACTTTAGAGGAAATTGAGGCTTTGATTGAAAAAGGATATACAACTATGGACGAAATTAAGAGAATAACAAGATGCGGGATGGGGCAATGTCAGGGTAGAACATGCAGGTCTCTGCTTTTGGCTGAGCTTGCAAAAGCGACAAAAACCAACCCAGCAGAAATAAAGATAACTACCTTTAGGCCGCCTGCTAAGAATATAAAAATGGCTGCTATTTTAGGAGGGGTGGAAAATGAAGAAAACAGCTGAGATAGTAATTATAGGTGGAGGAATGGCTGGACTCGCAACAGCATATAATCTTGCTGCAATGGGCATGAAGGATATAGTTGTCTGCGAGAAAAGTTATCTGATGAGCGGTTCAACCGGAAGATGCGGAGCTGGTGTACGCGCCCAATGGGGAACGGAAATGAACTGTCTTCTCGGGAAAGCTTCAATAGAGATTTTCGAAAATTTAAATGAAATATTGGATTATGAAGGGGATATAGAATTTAAACAGGGCGGCTATCTTTTGATGGCAATTACCGAAAAAGAAGTCGAGCAGTTTAAGAAAAATATAGCTTTACAAAATAGTTTAGGTATAAAATCTGTGCTTTTAACTCCTCAGGAAGCCCTCGATATAGTACCGGAATTAAATATAGAAGGCATACTAGCATGTGCCTTCCACCAAAAAGATGGTCATGCTAACCCCTTCCATACAATGATAGCGTATGCCGAAGCAGCAAAAAGGCTTGGTGTTGAAATAAATACATTTACAGAGGTTACTGGTATAATAGTTGAAAATAACAAGGTTAAAGGAGTTAAGACTAATAAAGGAGATATAATGACGGATAAAATACTCATTGCAGCAGGTGCTTGGTCAAGGGAAATAGGTAAAATGGCAGGAGTAGATATACCAGTTCGTCCTGAAAGGCATCAGATATTGGTTACTGAGCCTGTAAACCCGAAACTTGGCCCTATGATTATGTCCTTTGCAGGAAATATTTATCTGCAGCAAGAACCCGGTGGAGAATTCATTATGGGTTTTGGCCCTGCAGAACATGAAACTTACAGCGTAACATCTACATGGGACTTTATAGAGACAATGTGCAAAAAAGCTGTAAGATACTTGCCTTACCTGAAAAATATTAGAATAGTCCGCCAGTGGTCGGGTCTCTATGAGATGTCTCCCGATGCTCAACCCATTTTGGGCAAAGCTGATAATGTAGAAGGAGTATACATCGCTACGGGATATTCAGGTCACGGTTTTATGTTCGGACCGATTACCGGAGTGCTTATGGCACAGTATATATTAGGATTGCCTACAACAATTCCTATAGACAAATTGGATTTAGGTAGGTTTGAAAGAGGAGAACTCATCTTTGAACCATCGGTTGTATAAATATATAAATATCCATAAGTATGTAAAAACATGTAGAAAAACGTAGCATAGATTATCATATTAATGTATAAAAAGAATAATTTATAATAATAATGAATAAAGGCGAAATTTAAAGGTTGAAAACCTAATAGATTGTATGATATATTACTAAAGCGCGCTGTTGAGGTGCGAAAATCGAAAAAAAGAAGAAGCAAGTAATAAAAGCAAAAGGACTTGACAAAAGGAGAAGCAGCTGATATAATACGAAACTGTGGCGCCTGAGAGGGGCGCTGGCTGGACCTTGGAAACTGAACAGTGCCACGCCTGAGAGTTTTAACCTAAGGTGTGTAAGAAGCGGCTTAGTGAAGAATTCATTAAGCCGATATATAAGGATGATTTAAGTTGAGAGTTTGATCC
>Ga0207432_10094_pt1 | contig 35710 bp, 35 predicted proteins | sample YelNatsi2bottle7_FD_187543 | JGI IMG/M metagenome (GOLD analysis project Ga0207432, IMG submission 187543) | Hot spring thermophilic microbial communities from Obsidian Pool, Yellowstone National Park, USA - site 2 bottle 7 (SPAdes) (version 2) | ecosystem: Environmental > Aquatic > Thermal... | reverse complement strand
AAGCATGGGAGTATGCCAATACAAGAAAAGGCTATTGGAGGATATCCAACAGCCAGATATTAGCAACTTCCATAACTAACGAATACCTTGAAAAGGAAGGCTTTTTAAGTCTAACAAAGAGACTTTCAATGGCATAATAGATTCTGATGAACCGCCGTATACCGAACGGTACGTACGGTGGTGTGAGAGGACGGTAGGTAAAATAATTACCTACCTCCTACTCGATTTCTAAAAAAATATGTTAAAAACCGGAAGGAAATTTTTAATATTTGTAGTATTTAATATAATATAGAATTTTATTATATATTTTTTACTGACTGGACCACCCAGTATCCTAATTATTAACAACTGGAGGTGAAGATTAATGAAAATTGTAAAGACAAAACCCGAACTTTGCACCGGATGCGGTGCTTGTATGCTGGCGTGTTCAAAAACCCTTCATAAGGTAGAAGATGCCAAAAAGTCTGCTATAAGGGTAATCGAAAAAAAGGAAGAACCCGGCAAATTTGATATCATCGTATGCAACCATTGTGGTGAATGTGTACCCGTCTGCAATACTGAAGCCCTTTACTTTGCACCTAACGGTGCAGTAAGAATTGATCCTAAAAAATGTGTAGGTTGTTATATGTGCGTGGGCTTTTGTCCCAATATGGCAATGACCGTACATCCCGAGATAAATGAACCGATAAAATGTATCGCCTGCGGTGCGTGCGTAAAAGCATGCCCGACCGGTGCAATTTATATGGAGGAAAAATAATTAAAAAGGGGGGGTCTTTTATGACCGCAAATGTCAAAGAATTAAGAAATGCACATAAATTACTTGCAAAATTGGAATATCAACCTTTTAAGGTTGATAAAGGTTATACAAATCATTCTCTTTACGTAAACTTAACGGATAAAACCTTTGAGATAAAGCCGGTCACCGAACAGATGAAGGAAATATTTATCGGTGGAAGGGGATTTGGGCTTTGGTATTTGTGGAATGCGGTAAAAAGCACCACAAAATGGAATGACCCTGAAAACGAAATAATAATTTCTTCAGGGCCTATCGGAGGAATTACCCAATATCCAGGTGCAGGAAAATCTGCAGTCGTTACTCTTTCTCCTTTGACAGGCTGCCCAATAGACTGCAACGTAGGAGGATACTTTGGGCCTCTTTTGAAATTTTCTGGTTTTGATGCTCTTGAAATTCAGGGCAAAGCCGAGAAGGATGTAATTATTTTTATTGATGGCAACAAGGGGCTTGTTACAATCGAAGAAGTCCCCGATAATTTTGAATATTACGATACCCATCAATTAGCCGAAGTTTATACAGAAATGTTTGCAGATGATGAATTCGACAAAAGGAATGTATCAGTGGTCTCATCAGGACGCGGTGCTGAAAACACATTAATCGGTATGCTCAATTTCTCCTTCTACGATGTAAAAAGGAAAGCTGTTCGTGTAAAACAAGCGGGTAGGGGTGGAACTGGCACAGTATTTAGGGATAAGAAGATTCGGGCCTTAATAGTAAAATACAAAGGTGTAACAGGTGATTCAAATGCTCCTGCTGACAAACAAAAATTGATAAATGCCGGACTTAGACTCCATAGAGAAATATATGAGCTCGATAAATTGCAAAACAGGATGAGAGAGGTTGGTACTGCCCATCTTGTAGAAGTTATGAACGACTACGATCTTTTGCCTGTAATGAACTGCCAGTACGGGTCACATCCCGATGCAGTAAAATTGAGCTCTGATGTATTTAAAGAAAAATTCTTCACCCAAGGAATGCCCGACGGCTGCTGGTACGGCTGTTCAATGGCATGCGCAAAGGCAGTTGATAACTTTGAATTAAAGACGGGTCCCTATAAGGGCCAAAAGGTCGTTGTAGATGCGGCGGAATACGAGACAATAGCAGGCGTAGGTTCAGACTGCGGTATTTTTGATCCCGAATATGTTGTTGAGGCAAACTTCTACTGCGATACCTACGGAATTGATACAATTTCCTTTGGAAATATTATTGCTTTTGCAATGGAGTGCTATGAAAGAGGAATAATTGATAAAGAAGTAACCGGGGGATTGGAGCTGAAATTTGGCAATAAAGAAGCTGCCTTAGAAGTGTTGCATCAAATGGCAAGGGGAGAAGGTTTCGGAAAGATCGCTGGTATGGGCGTAAAAAGAATGAGAGAATACTTTGTTGAAAAATTGGGTGCAGACCCGAAATTCTTAAGGGATATAAGCCTTGAATGCAAAGGATTGGAGTACTCACACTACGTCAGCAAAGAATCGCTTGCTCAACAGGGCGGTTACGCATTGACCAATAAAGGTCCGCAGCACGATGAAGCCTGGCTCATATTTATGGATATGGTCAATAAGCAGATCCCAACCTTCGAAGATAAAGCTGAAGCTCTGCATTACTTCCCACTCTTTAGGACCTGGTTCTCACTAAATGGACTTTGCAAACTGCCTTGGAACGATATTGAACCTGCAGACAATGCCTATCAGCCCGAACCTAATAAGGTGCCCGAACACGTAAGAAACTATGTCGAAATATTCAACGGGGTAACCGGAAAGAACATAACAAAGGAAGATATAATAAAGCAGTCAGAGCGAGTATACAATTTCCAGAGAATATTCAACCTAAAAATGGGCTACGGAACGAGAGAATACGATATGCCGCCTTATCGTTCGATGGGTCCCGTTACCATTGAAGAATACGAATCCAGAAAGGAAAGATACGATAAACAGCTGAAGGATTTAGGCTATGATATTGAAGGAAAGACAACGGAAGAAAAACTGAAGATGCTGAGGGAATATAGAGAAAATCAATACCAGCAGCTTGTTGATGCTGTTTACAAGAGACGCGGATGGACAAAGAACGGTGTTCCTACCATTGAAAAGGTTAAAGAACTCGGCATTGATTTTCCGGAAGTAATTGAGCTCATAAGCAAATACCAGGATTAATAAGTTAAGTCTTTGCTAAAAGAAGAAGGAGGTATTGCAGCATGATATGGGTAAATAAAGAAGAAATGGAATACGAAGAGGGGATGACAGTAGAAGATGTTCTTAAAAAGAAAAACTATACTTACAGATTAATAACGGTAATAATAAACGGAGAAGTGATACCAAGAGACAAATATTCTACTCACAAGATAAAAGACGGGGATAAAATAGATGTCATTCATATAATGAGCGGTGGATGATAAAAAGGGGGTATTATGCCCCCTAAAATTTCATTATAAATAAAATTAAGGTAGGTGAAACGGATGAGAGCCGATGCGTCTCCATGGTTCAAATTCTACGCTAAGGAAAAGGGCGGAATAATGCATATAAAAAAACATATCAATATACATGGATGATGAAACGCCTTTTATGCACCGTCAAGTTTGACGGGAAAACCGGAAGACATTGATAATTATGTTGAAGTGAGAATAGATGACGATATAATCGTATATATTAATAAAGAAATTTTGGGAAAAATAAAGGGAGAAAAAGAATTAAAATTTATTGTTCCAGAATACGGGTGGCAGCATTTGACTTTCTTAGAAGAATAATATGAATAAAAAAATTCTTTTATTGTGGTTGACAGATTAATATATCATAAGTATAATAAATAATGTCAATTGAATTTAAAAGCTGCAGGGATGGTGGAACTGGCAGACACGCTACTTTGAGGGGGTAGTGGAGATTCCTCCGTGTGGGTTCAAATCCCACTCCCTGCACCAAGAAAAGACGCGGTTTCCAAAAGGAAACCGTTTTTTTATTTGGTTTTTATTAGAGATATTCAATCCTTGTCAGTGGGGCAAATTGGAGAAATCACCGAAATAATAAACGGCATAGCTGAACAGACGAATTTACTAGCATTAAATGCAGCGATAGAGGCAGCGAGAGCAGGCGAAGTAGGAAGAGGGTTTGCAGTTGTAGCATCTGAAATCAGGAAGTTAGCAGAGGAATCAAAAAATTCTTCTAACAGGATTAAAGATCTGTTGACGGGTATTGAAAAAGAAACCAATGATGTAGTAGTCACTTCAAAAAGTGTTACAGAGATGTTGAAAAACCAGATTGTTTCTGTTGAAAATACGATAAAATCCTTTGATGATATATTGAGTGCTGTAAAAGCCATGGCACCACTTATAAAAGACACGTTTGAAGCTTTAGACGATACAGTAAAATCGAAAGATTTAGTTGTAAGTAGGACAGACAGCATAAAGGAGGTAATAGAGGAGACAGCGGCCTCTGCAGAAGAGATTTCAGCTTCGGCACAGGAGTTAAGTGCATCTACGGAAGAGATAGCAGCGACAGCACAGGGGTTAACAAATGTCGCAAAAGAGTTATCAGAGAATATAAATAAATTTAAGATTTAAAAAATAGAATAGAAAGGAGCCTAATAGTGAATGTAGGCTCCTTTTTTAATAAATAATCATATGTTATGTATAAAACAAGAATATTTTAATTATTCAAAAAAAAAAAAAAAAAAAAAAAAAAAAAAAAAAAAAAAAAAAAAAAAAAAAAAAAAAAAAAAAAAAAAAAAAAAAAAAAAAAAAAAAAAAAAAAAAAAAAAAAAAAAAAAAAAAAAAAAAAAAAAAAAAAAAAAAAAAAAAAAAAAAAAAAAAAAAAAAAAAAAAAAAAAAAAAAAAAAAAAAAAAAATAATAATAATAATAATAATAATAAAAATATTTATTGACGATATTTATGTAATATGATAATATAAATACCAGAAATTACATTTTTTGATATCATTATACAAAGTAAATTAATTGTGTAAAAATTTGTGTAGAAATATATCAACAAGTACCGAAAAAGGCAAACCTGTCGAAAGGCAGGGACGCAAAGCTGCGGGCCTACGGTAAAAATATACTATGGTAGCCGAGCTGTCGGTGCTTAAAGTAATTAAAAAATTTTTTAAGATATATCGGGCACTTTGCGCAGTAGTTGTATTTAAAAGTTACTTTAAGTACCGCAAGGTGCTTTTTTATTTTGCTTGAAAAGGGGTGATTTCTTTTATAGGTTATTATATTTGATCTTATAAAAAACAATTTTATTATACTAAAAGGGGTGTGTACATAATGGAAAAAAAGCTAATAAGGGCAAATGAAATTGATAGCTCATTAAAGGATGAAATGGAAAGAAAAAGGGAAATGGCGAGAAAAAAAGCAGAAGAGAGAGTAAGAGCGAGAACCCTTGCAAAACAGCAGCAAATTGCAGAAAGAATTGCGACAGCAACAGCCCAGCTTTCAGCAGGTATTGAAGAGGCGACGAGTGCTGCTGAAGAACTGTCTAAGAGCATGGAACAGATAGCGGCGGGTGCTGCTGAAACTTCATCTGCAACAGAAGAATCAAGGGTTGCAATAACACAAATAGAAAAAGGGGTAAAAATAAATTTTGAAAAAATAAAAGAAAGCCTTGAATTAATAAAGAATTCTAATAATTACCTTGCTGACACGTTAAAAAATGTTGAATTGCTTATAGAAGGAGTGAACAAGACAGCAGAAAAGACGGAGAAATCGGCAGAGATGATAGCTCAGCTTGAAAAACAGTCAGAAATGATAGGAGAGATTGTACATGCGGTTGTGAGAATAGCAGACCAAACTAATTTACTCGCGTTGAACGCAGCAATAGAAGCAGCAAGAGCAGGGGAGCATGGCAGGGGATTTGCGGTAGTTGCTGATGAGGTGAGGAATCTTGCAGAGATTTCGGAGCGCTCTGCTAAAAATATCAGAGAAGTTGTAGAGGAAATAAAAAATAATATAAATATTGTGGTTAAGGATGTAAAGGATTCTGTGGTAGCATCTAAGGAGGAAGCAGAAAAAGGGAAAAAGGTGACAGAGGTATTTAATAAAATAATTAACGAATCGAATGAGATAATATCTTTGATGCAGGAAATAGAAAAAAACAGCAAGGTAGTTTCAGAACTTTCTTTAGAGTTTTTAAAAATAAGTGAGCAAATTGCCGCTGCTTCTGAAGAATCAGCCTCCGCTTCAGAGGAAGCAAGTGCTGCCGTTGAAGAACAGGTAAAATCTATGGATGAAATAAATATAGCTTCTCAAGATTTATCGGATATTGCGGAAAAAATAAAGAATTCCGTTGATTTTAAAAAGTCCTCGGAAGAAATTGCATCAAGAGCAGAAGAGCTTTCATTAAGTATTGAACAGGCAAATACCGCTTCCCAACAGATAATGACAGCGATTGAACAAATAAAAAAAGGTGCTGATATACAATCACAGAATACTCAAAAAGCTCAAAAGATTGGGGAAGAATTACAAAAACTTACTGAAGAAATGGCTAATAATACGATGAAAATAATCGATATGATAAATAATTTTAAAACTACAATTGACAAAAACAATGAATTAATAATGAATATTATAAAAGGCATTGAAGATTCGGCAAATGCCAATGTTAAGTCTTCTGAAAATATAAAAATCCTCGAGGAGAAAACAAGAAAAATTGATAAAATAGTTGATTCTATAACGAACGTAACGATCCAGACAAATATGCTTGCAGTAAATGGTTCTATAGAAGCAGCAAGAGCAGGAGAATATGGGCGCGGTTTTTCTGTTGTGGCAAACGATATAAGAATTCTTGCAAATGAGTCAGCGGAGAATGCAGAAAAGATAAAGGATTTAGTAAGGGCTATACAATCTCAAATTACAAAGGTTGCGAGTGATATAGAGTCAGGAGTATCTTTTTCACTAAGTGAAGTAGAAAAATCCAAAAAAACTGCAGAATTATTAAGAACCGTAAGCAAAAACGTAGACAATGTGTTCAATGCCCTCGAGGCGATAAACAGGAGTACTCAAGAATCCTTAGCAGCTATAGAGCAGGCTAAAAAAGGAGTTGATAATATTGCTGCAGCAGCTGAACAATCCTTAGCCGCTGTGACAGAAGCCGCAAAAGCGGCAAAGGAACAGGCGGATGGAATGAAGGAGTTGCTTTCGGCAATTGAAGATATAGCTTCACTTGCGGATGAACTCCAATCACTATAATTAAGGGCAGGTGTTTGGTATGCCCGAGGTTAATGGAGAAAATTTATTGACTTTTAAAATAAAGGGACAGTACTTCGGTATATGTGTGGAAGATGTAAAGGAAATCATAAAGGTTCCTGAAATAACAGAGATACCAAATTCTTCTCAATACATGGTCGGTGTTATAAACCTTAGAGGAAGAATAATATCCGTTTTTAATTTGGCTTTATTAATGAATAAGGGGATGGAAGAAGTTAGTGAGAAGAGCAGGGTAATAGTTGTTGAAAAAAATGATAATTTAGTTGGATTTATTGTTGATGAGGTAACAGAAGTAGTAAAATTTGAAAAAGAATTTATTGAAGAGAATTTATTAGGTGATGAGTTCTTGCGAGGAATTGTCAAAGGAAATAAAGGTAAATTGATTTTGTTATTAGATTTTTCAAATATATTAAGTTATTTATTAAAAAATGTACAAGCAGAGGTGAAAAATAAAGATAAAATGAATATTAACAATGAAAACATAAAAAGCAAACAAGAAAGGCAGATAGTCTCATTTAAGTTGAAAGACCAAGAATTTGGCATTGAAGTAAATAAGATTAAGGAAATTATTAGATATGATTACAATATTTCAGAAATACCCAATTCACCCAGATTTGTTGAAGGGATGATAAATTTAAGGGGTATTTTAGTCCCGGTTATAAATCTCAGGAAGTTTTTTAGCATGGATAGTAAAGAAAAAGATGATTATACAAGGATAATAATCGTTTTAAGTAGCAATAAACTTTTTGGGCTAACCGTAGATAAGGTTAACGAGGTATTAAGGGTACCTGAAAGCTTAATTTCCCTTCCACCATCATTTTCAGAAAACAATGGTTATATTAATGAAGTTGTAAAAAAAGAAAACAGGTTGATTTTAATGCTCAATACAGAAAAGATATTAACAGATTCCGGCAATATAAATTTATTAGATAATGCAAATTTAGAGGAAGAAGAAAACAAAGTTGAGGATTCTAATGAACTTCAAGTGGTGACTTTTGAAGTAAATTCTCATCTCTTTGGTTTTGAGATTTCTGCTATAAAAGAAATAAATAAGGTTAACAGTGTAACACCGTTGCCGTGTACACCAGATTATATAAGAGGTATTGTAAATTTGAGGGGAGAGCTTGTTACAATAATTGATATAAATAGTATATTTTACAATATAAGAAGCGATCTTTTGGAAAATACGAGAATTATTATAATGGAAAAAAACCGGGATAAGATTGGAGTTATTGCCGAGAAGGTACACGAAGTGCGCAGGGTTAAAAAGGAAATTTTAGAAGATGTAAAAAATGATGAAGCAGGGATTGAAAATAAATACATTAAGTACATTTTAAAAGATAGCGAAAAAATGGTGATAATCCTTGACGAGAAGTTTTTGTTTGAATTATGAAAATGAATTTTGATTCAAGGAGTGTAAAAAATGATAAAAGTGCTTGTTGTTGATGATTCGGCTCTAATGAGGAAAATGATAAAGGAAATGATTGAAGAAGACAAAGAAATAGTCGTAGTGGATTTTGCCAGAAATGGCAAAGATGCTGTGGCTAAGGCAAGGTACATAAAACCTGATGTAATAACAATGGATGTTAATATGCCCGAAATGGATGGACTTACAGCTCTCCAATATATTGTCGAAGAAGATCTCGGTAAGGTTGTAATGCTTTCTTCTTTGACTCAGGAAGGAGCGATTACTACTTTTGAAGCATTAGAGCTGGGGGCTTTTGACTTTGTGCCAAAACCGGGAGGTACCATTTCTTTAAATATAAAACAAATAAAAAGTGAATTGATAGAAAAGATAAAATTAGCTTATTACAGCAAAAAGAATAAAAAAGAGAGTAATAGTAAAAATATACAGATTAAAACCGAAAGGATTTCTTTAAAAAGCAACTCGAAGACGATGAAGGCAGTGGCAATAGGTATATCTACAGGGGGACCCAAAACTATTATGGATGTTCTGCCTTTCCTTCCTGAAGACATTAATGCCGCCGTGTTTTTGGTACAGCATATGCCCCCTTCTTTTACAAAACAATATGCAGAGAGGCTAAACAATGCATGTAAGATTAAAGTTGTAGAAGCGGAAGCAGGTATGGCCGTTGAAAGGGGAGTTTGTTATGTTGGCAAAGGCGGATATCACCTGACATTATATAAGACAGATAAAGATATTAAAATAAGGCTCACACAAAAGCCGAATCATCAGTTTATTCCTTCGGTAGATGTGATGATGGAATCGGTTTTATCTGTCTATAAAGAAAACACGATAGGAGTTTTGATGACCGGTATGGGAGATGATGGCGCTTCTTCGATGGTGAAGATAAGAAATCAGGGCGGTATCACCATAGCAGAATCGGAAGAAACTGCTGTTGTTTTTGGCATGCCAAAGGAGGCAATAGAAAGAGGAGGAGCAGAGTATATTCTCCCGAGTTATGAAATTGCAAATAAATTATTAGAGTTTATTTAAGGAGGATATATCATGAGGGTAATGATAACTGATGATTCTCCGATGATACATAAACTTTTGAAAAAAATGGTGGAGGAAGCAGGACATGAGGTGTGCTTTATTGCCGAAAATGGAAAAGAGGCTGTGGAAAATGTATTAAAGGTAAACCCTGACCTTATTTTCATGGACATTACCATGCCTGTTATGGAAGGCATTGAAGCTGTGAAGAAAATTAGGGAAATGAATGTTAATGTGCCTGTGGTTTTCCTTAGTGCCTTAGGTGATGATAAGACCATAAATAGTACTAAAAGTTTGGGCATAGCTGGTTTCCTTACAAAACCTTTTAGAAAAGAGGATTTGTTTAATCTTTTGAAAAAAGTGGAGGGTGAAAATGCTTAAGGAGCTTTTGAATTGTTATAAGGTTGCTTTTAAGACAAGGTTTGAAGATTTTTTAAACCTTTCTCCTGAATTGGTGGAAGAAAGGGATAGTGATGAACAAATTGACTTTGAAGGAGTTGTTTCATTAGTAGGTATAACGGGAGAAAAAAAAGGGAGGGTTATATTCTATTTATCAGAAGAGTTTTTGAAAATGCTTTATAGGTTGATATACGGGGAAGAAGAAAGTTTAAATGAAATGGAATTATACGCAGTAGCGGCGGAGATAAATAATATTATTTCGGGGAATGCGATTACATTGTTTAATAATGAAAGCAGTAAAAGACTTTTTCTTTCACCACCTTCTATATTTTCAGGAAAATTGAGTATAACCACTCCCAGGATAAATTCTAAGGATTTGATTTATAAAATCGGTAATTTAAAGATTGCAGTTAGCATCGGATTGGAAGGAGGCATTTGATGTACAAAAGTGATATGATAATTTCTGCTGTCAATGAGTCCTTTTTTCAATTTGGCTTTTCCAATTTTGTGGTGGAGAAAATTGAGGAAAGAGATATTACTTCGAGTGATTTTCCTGTAAATGTAATCATAGGATGTGAAGGTGGTTGGAGGGGTAATATCATAATTGGTATGGAAAAAGAATTTGCCAATTTTATTGTTAAAACCATGACTATGGGCATGATTGAAGATTATAGAGACAAAATGGGGTTAAGCGCAATTTCAGAAATGTGCAATATGTTTGCCGGCGCTTTTGCAAATAAACTTTCTTTTAATAGCAAGGTGACTTTTATTTCACCTCCTACGGTAATTATGGGAGACAATATTAAAGTGTTTTTAAGCAAAGTAAATACCACGACGGTTCTATATTCAAGTGAAAGGGGAAGGATGGAAATAAGCACAGGGATCTGGGAAATTACTTAAAAGAGAGGGAGTAACATATGCTGATGGATATGGAACAATTTAAAAAAGTAAGGGATTTGATTAACTCAAAAAGCGGGATTTTTCTTGAAGATAAAAAGATGTATTTTTTGGAGAAACGCATAGAGGATAGAATGAAGGAGATGGATGTTGATAATATTGACGAATATATTAATTATTTAAAATTCTACGATAATGGGACGGAAATTCATAAATTGATAGAAAAAATAACCATTAATGAGACGTATTTTTTTAGGGAATTTGAGCAGCTGCAGACTTTTGCAGAGGAATGCTTGCCAGAAGTTGAACGTTTTAAAAACAGGATAAGAGACAGGAACATCAGGGTGTGGTCTGCAGGTTGTTCTACGGGAGAAGAACCATATACTATTGGTATAATTTTACATGAAATGCTGGAAAATCCGGATTTATGGAATATATATATTCTCGCTATAGATATAAACGGTAAAGTTTTAGAGGTTGCAAAAAAGGGAGTCTATGATGAAAGGGTTTTGAAGCATGTTGCAAAGCCTTATGTTGAAAAGTATTTTGACAGGATAAATTATAACGTTTTTAAGGTCAAAGATTTTATAAAGGAAAAAATTGAGTTTGTTCAGTCAAATATCTTGGAAATGGATAAAAAATTAGAAGATGATTTTTTTGATTTCATTTTTTGCAGGAATGTGTTGATTTATTTTGACGATAATTCAAGGAAAAAAGCTTTAGATATATTCTACAAAAAATTAAAGAGTAAAGGCTTTATTTTACTCGGGCATTCAGAGTCAGTGGGCAGGATAACCGATAAATTTAATTATAGAAAAATGCAGAATTATTACGTTTACCAGAAGCCTTAAAGCTGGTGGTGGGAAAATGAAAATTACGGTTAAAAAAGAGGAAAAAGAGATTCTAAATGATTTTTTGGTAGAAGCTTTTGAAAACCTTGATGGAATAGAAGCAAAAATTTTAAAAATGGAAGAGAATTTTGATTTAGAACACATCAATGATGTTTTTAGACCTCTTCATACCTTAAAGGGTTTATCGGGCTTTATGGAAGGTATGCAGTATTTTACGAAGGTGTGTCAGGATGCGGAAGGTATACTTGATGGATTAAGGAAAGACAAAATAGAAAAGAACAGTGATATAATAGATGTTTTATTGAATACAGTGGATTATTTGAAGAAAATATTGGATATGCTCAATGGGAAAAAGGATGAAGATGGGGATATTGAGATAGATTTAGCTGATGATTTTATTGTAAACTATAAGGAAATAGACACACCTAAAAAAAACGATAATAGTGACTCATTCTACACTTATATGCGGAAGATTTTGGGTGTTTTGCAGAAGTTATTAAATAGAATTGAGTACAGTAAACTTACTAAATACATATTTATTAGAACTGAAAAAGTTTTAAATATATTCAAAAATATAATAGAAAAATCTGGTAATAGTGAGTGTGTCAATTGTTATGAAGAACTTCAAAAATCATTAAATTCCAAAGATGAAATAAGTATTATAAAAACCTTGAAGGATTTTATTAAAAGGTGTAGTCAAAATATTGAAAAATCTATTACAGCTGGGAAGCTTGTATGCAGGAACATACAAGAGCACTATAAAAGGGATAAGGAAAGCGAAACCAGCTATTTAAAAGTAAAGTCAGAAAAAATTGATAATATTATAGGTTTAATTGGAGAACTTTCAACATTAAAGAACTCCTTTAACGCTGTTTACAAAGAGCTGAACGATAAATACAATCTGGCTGATGTAGCCAATAAAATAAAAAATCTTTCTGTTTTCATCCAGAGGACAACGGAAGAGCTTCAAAATGCGGTATTGGAAATAAGGATGGTTCCTGTTGAGACAATATTTGCAAAATATCAAAGGGTAGTTAGGGATCTCAGCAAAAAGTTGAATAAAGAGGTTGAACTGATAATAGATGCTAAGGATTCTATAATTGATAAAAACTTAGCAGAAAAGTTAAATGAACCCTTTCTACACCTGATTAGGAATGCGGTGGACCACGGGATAGAATTTCCGGAAGAGAGAAAAATAAAAGGAAAAAAAGAAAGAGGTACAATTAAGATAACGGCAGAAAATAAAGGAAGATACATATTAATTGAGTTTTATGATGACGGAAAAGGTTTAAATAAAGATAAGATTACGAATAAAGCATTGGAAAAAGGATTGATAAGTGAAGAAAGGTTGAAAGGGCTAAGGGACAAGGATATATATAATTTAATTTTTTTGCCTGGCTTTTCTACTGCCAAAAATGTTACGGAGATATCCGGCAGAGGAGTTGGTATGGAAATAGTGAAAAATGTAGTGGATGATGTAAAAGGAAGTATAGAGGTTATAACAGAAGAGGATAAGTTTACCAAATTTGTACTTAAATTACCATTAATGTTGTCATTGAACCATGGGATATTGGTTTGTGCAAATGATAATAAGTTTTTGATACCTATGGATTATATAGAAGAGATTGTAAGGATAAATATAAATGACATTGTGTTTTACAACAAAAAGGCTTTTGGAGAAGTAAGAGGGAAGGTAATGTCATTTATCCCCCTTTCTTTGATTATGGATAAGTTTTCAAAGAATATTGAAGAGGAATTAATGGAAAATAAAAATTATAACGGTGAGTTGACTGCTCTCGTAATTAATTGTGAGGGTAGGTACTACTCCTTAGTAATTAAAGAAATATTGGGGCAACAGGAATTCGTTTTAAAAAATCTGCCGGGCAACATAAAGGAAAATGGATTCCTTTTAGGAGCAACTATAGATGTGGATGGGAATATTATTCCTGTTATTAACCCTTACGATGTAATAAAAGTTTATGATAGTTAGTGCTTCCCCGCATATGAAAGGGGGGATATTTTGAGCTATTTTTTGCTTCTTGACAGTTATAATAGGCAAAGATGTGTTTTAGCTTTAATAGATTTAGATAATTTCAGGTACATAAATGAGGTGTATGGATACAAAATAGGGGATGAATTATTAAAAACTATTAGCCAAGAATTAGTAGGAATATTGAAAGGAATTGGTATTTTATACAGATTTAATGGGAGTAAATTTATAATATTATTTAATACTTTGGATCCTGAAATTGTTAAAAGATATATTTATAAAGTAATAAAAAGGTTTGAAAGAAGTTTTAAAATAAAAGATATGGAATTTTTTATCCCTGTAAATTTAGGAGTTTATTTTTCAAAGATGCACGAAGATATTTATGAAATAATCCGCAAGGCAGAGACTGCGATGTATGAGTCTAAGAAAAGCGGGAAATATAAATGCACTTTTTACAATGATAGTATTGAGGATAAAGTTTTAAGAAAAGGGATAATTTCTAACGAGATTAGGAAATCTATAGTAAACGATGAATTAAAGCTTTTGTATCAACCTATTTTTAATTTAAAAAATAAAAGATTCGAAGAACTTGAAGTTCTTTTAAGGTGGAAAAGCAGGAAATTGGGCGAAATACCTCCAGTGGAATTTATACCCATAGCAGAGGAGAATGGTTTTATAAAAGATTTAGGGTATTGGGTAATTGAGAAGGCGTGTTATCAGCAGAAAATATGGAAAGATAAAGGGATTTCCTTAAAATTAAACATAAATGTTTCACCTGTTCAACTTAAAGATAAAGATTTTTTCAAAAGGGTAAAAGAAATTATTACAAGTACAGGTGGGGAATATAAAAATATTAAGTTTGAGATAACAGAGACACAAATATTGGAAAATGAGATTGAAAATGTAAATGTTATGAAACTATTAAAAAAAATTGGTATAGTTTTTTTGCTCGATGATTTTGGTGCAGGTTATTCCTCAATAAAAAACTTAGTAAATTTTCCTGTAAATGAGGTAAAAATTGACAAATATTTTATAAATAACATGCTTAAAAGTGAAAAGGTGTTAGATATTATAAGACTTTTTATTGTAGTTTCCCATAAAATAGGTTATAAGGTTATCGCTGAAGGAGTTGAAAACAAAGAAGAGGTAATTTTACTTGAAAAATTAGGTTGTGATAAAATTCAAGGTTACTATATAAGCAAACCTATTGATGAAGAGAAAATTCTATTATTTTTGTCTAATTCTGCAAATTATATAAAAATCTTGTAAATTTATAGTTTTTTATTAAAAGAGAATGTGATAAAATATTATTCGGCAACTTTTTTGTAAAATTTAAAAATTAATAAAGGCAGGTGAAAAATGTTAATGAAGTTTAATTCGGTAAGGTTCAAAATAAACATACTTCCCCTTATTGTAATATTTGTATTAATATTAGCTATAAGCATTTCTGCTGGGCAGATTGTGAAAATCCGGATGATTGATCAAATGGAAAAAGATGGGTTTAATTTGGCAAGTCAGATTGCCGAACAGATCCAAAACAATGCAAGGTCGATGGAGATAATAAACAAGAGCATAGAAAACAAAATAAGGGAAGCTGCAAACCTTGTAATACAAAACATAGATGAGGTAAACGATGCCTACCTTACCAAAATTGCAAAATCCCTAAATGTGGACGAGATTAATGTGGCAGATAAGACAGGCAAGATAATTTTTTCCAATTTAAAGGATAATATAGGCTATGTCTATGATGAAAACCATTTGGCACAAAAGCTTTTAAAAGGTGAAGCAAATGAGTTAATGGAAGAAATACGAAAAAGCAAGACTTCTGATAATTATTATAAATACGGTTATGTGAAAATGCCCGACGGGGGCTTTGTGCAGATAGGCATCCTTGCCACAAATGTTCAAAAACTGTTTGAGGATATAAGCTATCAAAAGCTCATTGATACTATTGCAACAAAAAAAGGCATTGTTTATGCTCTAATCTTGGACAACAATGCTAAGGCTATAGCAGATAGCGATAAGGAAGAATTAGGGAAGGTGCTTACCGATGAAGGCAGTCAAACTGCAGCAATTAAAGGGATGCCTTATTCGTCTACATACTACGATGAGGCAACAAAACAGTTGGTTTACGATGTGCTCGTGCCGCTTTTTGTTAACGGTAAGCATGTAGGAGCTGTGGACATTGGCCTTTCCATGGCAGAGGTCAATGCTACGGTCAAAAATACCGTGATTTTGATTATAGCAATTGGATTGTTGGGCTTTATAATTGTTGCAGCGATACTTTACAAAACATCGAGCAATGTGGTTAAAACCTTGCGTGTAACAGAAGATTACATAGAAAAAATATCTGAAGGGGATTTTACATTTGAAGTTACCGAAAAATACCTTAGATTAAAGGATGAATTCGGGAAAATAATGCTTGCAATAAAGAAGGTGAAGGATAATTTCCGTGCTATAACCTTGAGGTTAAGGGAAAACTCAAATACCCTTTTTTCAACTGCTGAAAACTTGAGTGCAGCATCACAGCAGATGGCAGCGTCAAGCGGTGAAGTTGCAAAAACTATACAGGAAGTGGCAAATGGAGCATCTCAGGAGGCTCATGATATAGAAGAAGTGGTAAGACGTTTAGACAACATTTCGAAAAATATGGGAAAACTTTTCGATATAATTAAAAATATTAAAGAAACATCTAAAATAACCGAAGGGAAAGCATCTGCGGGTAAGGATGCTCTTGGACTTTTATACAGGGCTTTTGAAGAAATCAAAAATTCTTTTACAGAGGTTTTGAGTAAAATCAATGTACTTACTCAGTCCCTTTCACAGATATCAAACATAAATGAAGTGATTACGGGTATTTCTCAGCAAACAAACCTTCTCGCATTAAATGCTGCAATTGAAGCTGCGAGAGCAGGAGAGGTCGGGAGGGGCTTTGCTGTAGTAGCTTCCGAAATTAGAAAACTTGCCGAGGAGTCGAGGGTTTCTTCAGAAAAGATTAAAAAATTAATAGAAACAATAAAAGGAGAAACCCAACAGGTATACGAAACAACCGAAAATACCGGGAAAATGGTTACTGAACAACTGTCAGCAGCGGATAATGTAGTGAAGTCCTTAGATGAAATAATTGATAGTGTAACCAATATGATTCCATTAATAGATATGGCGTATTCAAATATGGATGAGGTAGTGAAAATGAAGGATGAGGTGTTAAATAGGGCAGAGAATGTAAGTGCGGTCATTCAGGAAACATCTGCATCTGCTGAGGAGATTTCTGCTTCTGCAGAAGAATTGAGTGCTTCTACTCAAGAGATAGCAGCAACAGCACAAAGCCTTACAAATATGGCAAAAGAAATTTCGGAAAATATGCAGCAGTTTAAGGTTTGATTTTAAAATAGTAAAAATGGGAGAACCTTTTAAAGGGGTTCTCTTCAAATTTTTATGGACGGTGCGTGAAAGTGAATTTTTTTGATATAAAACAAGAAATCATCAATTTTTCTAAAATAATCGGGATCGATCTAATAGGTTTTGCAAAGGCGCAGCCTTTTTTCAAAGAATATGATTTTTTATTGGAAAGAAAAAGAAATGGTTTAATATCACCATTTGAAGAAAAGGATTTAGAAAAAAGGTGTTTTCCCGAAAAAATAATGAATGGTGTAAGGACTATCATAGTTTTTGCAGTGAGCTATCTGAATTATTACAATTCGTCTCTATTATTCACAGAGAATAACATTGATGGGGACAATAAAAGGGGAATAATTTCAAAATACGCTTGCATTGTAGATTATCATTTAGTTTTAAAGGGCAAACTTTCAAAGATTGCTCTGTTTATAAAAAACAATTTCAATGCTAATGCCATGGTTTTCGTAGATACAGGAAGCCTTTTAGAAAGAGCAGCTGCAGAAAGGGCAGGTATAGGGTATATAGGACAAAATACATGCCTTTTTACAAAGGAATTTGGGTCTTATGTTTTTTTGGGGGAGATCTTAACCGATCTTGAATTACCGGAAGATGAACAAGCAGAGAGTCTTTGTACAGGCTGCGGAAGATGCATTAAAGCCTGCCCAACGGGGGCACTTTACGAACCTTTTAAAATCGATCCTTTCAAGTGTTTGTCTTATATCACCCAATCAAAAAATGTGATAACAGATAAAGAAATTATCCATGCCTTTGGAAATAGGCTTTTCGGATGCGATACATGTCAAGATGTTTGCCCTAACAACCGTAAGGAAAATTTAATTATTAAAAATCACGGGGATTTTCTATTAGATAATAATATACCTTTAGATCCTCTATACATTTTAAATATAAAAAATAAAGAGTTTGAAGGCTATTTCGGTAAAACCCCCATTGCATGGAGGGGCAAGAATGTTTTAAGGAGAAATGCCTTAATTGTTATGGCAAATACAGGACAATTAAAAGAGGTAAATAAGGAAATACTCTTAGATTTATCCGAATTGGTGAGAAAACAGGCAGAAGTTTTATTTAAATAAATGAGGAGCAGTAGAAAACTGCTCCCTCTTTTATGGATTTCATATACTTTATTATTGAACCTTGTACCAACCTTTTTTATTCATTAGGTCAAAAATCATTTTGGCGTGATTTTGTTCATCGTCTTGAATTTGTTTTAAAGCATTTCTTACTGCTTCATTTGCGCACTCCATGATTGCGGTGTCGTAAAGCCCTGAAACGTGCTTTTCGGTCATCAAAAGATCCTGCAATATGTCCTTATCATTTGCAAAACCTGTCGTTTGGCCTTGAGTTTGCATCATAATTATCTTACCTCCGTTTTTAAATTATTTTTATAAATTATTTATCAAATTTCAAAGGATTATATTACTGCTGAGGAACCTGCAGGCCTGCTTGCTGAAATAGATTGACTATGGTGTCCACGTGCTGCTGTTCACGATTGGCAATGTTTCTTAAAAGGGATGCAACTTCGGGGTCACGCACCTGATTTGCAAAGTTGGTGTACTTTGTAACGCAAAGCCTCTCCTGGCCTAAGGCATCCTGAAGGTACATTTTTTCCTTTTGTGTAAATTGCATCGTAACACCTCCAAAATAAATTTTCGTTAATATTTTTTCAATTCGTAGCCTTTGATATACTGGGAAAAGAATAACAAAATACCATCAAATGGAATGTAAAACTTAGTATAATCTTTCAATCTTGACAAAAAATGAAGCTTGGATTATTCTTTTTGTGAACTAATATAATAATTATGAATATTTAGGGGTAATTTTATGGATATAAAATATAAATTATGGTTTGAAAAAGATGGGAAATTAATCTTGGGCGATGGTTTGTATAACCTTTTGACGCTGATAAAAAAATACGGCTCCATTAATCAGGCAGCTATTGCTTCAAACATGTCCTACAGACAGGCGTGGGGAAAAATAAAAAAAGCAGAAGAAAGGCTGGGCTATAAATTGCTTTTAAGGAAAAAAGGTGGGGAATACGGCGGAGGAGCAGTTTTAACACAAGAAGGGATGGAGTTGGTTAAAAACTATGAAGCAATTGTAGAAAAAATTGATATTTTAATAAATGAATTTAAAAATATTTTTAAAGAGGTGTAAAAATGAGAAAGGAAGTATATCTTGACAACAGTGCTACAACTAAGGTTTTAAAAGAAGTGGCAGATGAGGTTTATAAGGTTTTGATAGAGGATTACGGCAACCCTTCATCTTTGCATAGTAAAGGCCTTTATGCAGAAAAAACTGTAAGGGAAGCAAGGAGGGTAATCTCAAATTTTTTGGGAGTGGAAGAAAAGGAAATATATTTTACTTCCGGAGGTACTGAATCCAACAATGTTGCCATAAAGGGTGCGGTAAAAGCCTTAAAAAGGAAGGGAAAACATATTATTACAACATCAATAGAACACCCTTCTGTACTTGAGGTGTGCAGAGAACTGGAAGAGGAAGGTTTTAAGGTTACCTATCTTCCCGTAGGGGAGGATGGAATAGTAAAGGTTTCAGATGTTAAGAATGCAGTTAACAGCGAAACGGTGCTGATCAGTATTATGCATGTAAACAATGAAGTGGGGAGTATACAACCCATTGAAGAAATAGCGGATTTTTTAAAAGAAAAGGATATTGTCTTCCATGTAGATGCCGTCCAGTCTTTTGGTAAAATTTCTTTAATTTCGGGTTTAAAAGGTATTAGTCTTCTTTCAGCAAGTGCCCATAAGGTTTACGGACCTAAAGGGATAGGTATTTTATACAAAAAGGATAAAATCAAAATTGAACCATTAATACACGGAGGAGGGCAGGAAAGGGGATTGAGGTCGGGTACCGAAAATGTACCCGGCATTGCAGGATTTTGCAAAGCAGTTGAGATTTTAGAAAAAAATTTTTCTCTATGGAAGGAAAAAATGGGTGATCTGAAAGAAAGGTTAAAAACAGGAATAATTGATTTAATTGAAGATGTAGTGATAAACACCCCTGAAACAAAAAGTGCGCCACATATATTAAATGTCTCTTTTTTAGGTATTAAAGCAGAAGTATTGCTTCATGCTTTAGAGAATTACGGAATTTACGTTTCTACAGGCTCTGCCTGTTCTTCTCATAAAAAGGTAAAAAGCCATGTGCTCGTTGCTATGGGGAAAAAAGAAGAAGAAATAGAAGGTGCAGTTAGGTTTAGCCTTAGCCCTTTTATTACTGAAGAAGAAATTGACTATACTCTTGATGTTTTAAAAAATCAGGTTAAAGAATTAAGAAGGTTTAAACGGAGGTAGCCTATGGAAAACACATTTCTATTGAGTTTTGGTGAATTGGGATTAAAGGGAGAAAATAGGCCGTATTTTGAAAGGATTTTAGTTCAAAATATCAGAGAAACCTTAAAAGGATTTGAAAATGTTGAAATTAAAAAGACCCATGGGAGGATTTATGTAAAAGCGTCGGTTGAGCAAGAAGAAATAATAAAAAGATTAAAAAAGGTTTTTGGAATTGTTGCAATAAGCCCTGCAAAAAGTTGTTCCCTTGATATCGAAGAGATAAAAAGGGCTGCGGTTGAGGCACTAAAAGAAATGGATTATAAGGGAAAAACCTTTAAGGTGGAAACGAGAAGGCCTAATAAGTCTTTTCCCTTAAAGTCTCCCGAAATTAGCAAAATTGTAGGGGGTTTTATATTAAAAAATGTGGAAGGTATAAGGGTAGATGTGCACAATCCCGACATAGAGGTGGATGTAGAAATAAGGGAAAGGGCTTTTGTTTACTGTAAGAAGGAGAAGGGGCCGGGAGGGCTGCCCCTTGGTTCAAACGGCAGGGCAGTGCTTCTTTTATCAGGTGGTATAGATAGCCCAGTGGCAGGATATATGGTTATGAAGAGGGGAGTTAGGGTTTTTCCGGTGTATTTTCACAGCTTTCCTTTTACCAGCGATCGGGCAAAAGAAAAGGTTGTTGATTTATGCCGTGTTTTAGCAGGATATGCGGGGAAAGTTAAGCTTCATGTTGTAAATTTTACTGATATATTGAAGGAAATAGCAGAAAAAGGTAAAGAAGAGTACTTGACGATACTCATGAGAAGGATGATGGTGCGGATTTCCCAGGAAATAGCAAACAAATTGGGTGCAAAAGCCCTTATTACCGGTGAAAGCATAGGTCAAGTTGCAAGCCAGACAATGGAATCCCTATTTTGTACGAATGAAGTGGCAAAACTTCCAATTTTAAGGCCCCTTATAGGTTTTGACAAACAGGAGATTATCGAGATTGCTCAAAGGATCGGTACCTACGATATTTCTATAAGGCCCTATGAGGACTGCTGTACTGTTTTTGTGCCCGAACACCCTGCTACAAGGCCAAAATTAGAATCAATAAAAAAGATAGAAGCCGTTTTTGATGTAGAGGAAATGACTAAAAGGGGAATGAAAGATTTGGAAATTATAGAAATTACCGGGTAAATTAAGAGCTATAAATTTGACTAAAACGACAAGGGGATGCAATATGAAAGTAGTTTTAGTAGGCATTAATTCAAAATACATCCACACAAACTTAGCTATTCGTAATTTAAAAGCCTATTTTGAGAAAAATTATTGTATTGATGACATAAAAATAGATATATTTGAGGCTACAATAAATGATATATTGGATGATATTTTAGAAAGGATAGTAGACTTTAAGCCCGATGTTGTAGGGTTTTCTTTATACATCTGGAATTTCAATCAGGTAATATATCTTGCTGAAAATCTGAGAAAAGTAAAGCCTGAAGTTAAAATTATCTTGGGAGGTCCTGAAGCTTCTTACGATGTAGAAGGTTTATTGAAAAAAGATTTTATAGATTTTGTTGTTATTGGCGAGGGTGAAGAAGCATTTTCAAGGCTTTTATTAGCTTTAAATGGAGGCGGAAGTTTTGAAGAAGTAGACGGCATAGCCTTTAAAAAGGCTGAAAGTATAATTGTAAAAAATCCTTTAAAATATGTGGACTTAAATTTAATACCCCTTTCTTATGAAGAGGATTTGGATTTTCAAAACAGGATAATTTACTATGAAACTTCAAGGGGGTGCCCTTTTAATTGCGCTTTTTGTTTATCTTCCCTTGATCGAAAAGTAAGAGAAGCGGATTTAAAAAAGGTAGAGAGGGATTTGAGATTATTTGTAAATAAAAAGGCAAGGGTTATAAAGTTTGTGGACAGGTCTTTTAACTACAACATCGACAGGGCTTTAAAAATAGTAAATATATTTAAAAAAATTGGAGGAGATACAATTTTTCATTGCGAAATTAATCCGGAACTTGTAAGTGAAGAATTTGCAGCCAATTTAGAGGGATTGCAAAAAAAACTTCATTTTGAATTGGGAATACAAACCACCAATCCTCTTGCCCTTGAAGAAATTAGGAGAAACAAGAATGTAGAAAAAGCTATAGAAGGGATAAAGATATTAAAAGATAAAGAAGTCCCTATCCATGTGGATTTAATTGCGGGACTTCCTTATGATGATTTTGAAAGTTTTAAGGAAGCTTTTAACAAAGTATACAATTTAAAACCCGATGAATTGCAGCTGGGTTTTTTGAAATTGTTAAAAGGAACTATGTTAAGGGAAAGGGCAAAAGAATACGGAATTGTATTTAGGTCTCAACCACCTTATGAAATATTATATAATAATTGGATGAGTTATGAAGAATTGTCAATTTTAAAAGGTATTGCCAGATTGATAGATAAATTTTATAACAGTCATAGATTTGACAATACATTGTCTTACTTAGAAAAAAATTTTGAAAGCCCCTTCGATTTATATCTTTCATTATATAGATTTTTAAAAAATGAAAATTTCTTTATGCGGGAATATTCCTTGGAATCTCTTTATGAAAAACTTTATTATTTTGCAAAAGCACAAAACCTTGATTTGCTTTACATCAAAGACTTAATGAGATATGATTATTTACTTTCTGGCGGCAAAGGGAAGTTGCCATCAATTTTAAGTGATGATGAAGAAAAGCAAAAAGAATTAGTTAAGAATTTTTTAAGGGATAAAGAAAGGCTGGTAAAAATTTTTAAAAACAGATTTACAGCTTCTGAAATTATGAAGAATTTAAATGCTGCGTATTTTGTATTCGATGTGCCTGAAAACCAAAAAAAAGAAAACATAATTTTGATGCTAATACAAAAGGGAGAAAAGGAAACGGTAAAGATATATATATAAAATTTATTAAACTGATCTGCCAAAAAGTTTATTATAGGCTTTTTCAAAAAGCATTGCGTGGCGTTCTTCGTCTTTTGCAAACTTAAGAAGCATGTATTTAATTTTTGGATCATTTATGTTTTGCGCCTGTTCTCGGTACCTTTTTGCAGCAAAAGTTTCATCTTCGATATTTTTTAATAATATTTTTTCAAGATCCCTTTCATAGCTTACATATTTTGCATTAAAATAATTCATGTACCAAAATCGCGGGTCAAAACCTGAGTCCCAAATAGCTGTGCCTAAACCTTCCAGATGTCCCATTTCATCTATGGAAATTTTCTTTAATAAATTTTTAACTTTATTATTGTCAACTACTATGGATTGATAGGTGTATTGAAGTATTGCTGTTAATTCGCTGCTTTGTCCTGCGTAGTCTTCGTAAAGGTATTTTATATACATTTTATTGCTATTTTCTGTTAATTGAGAAAAAATTTTTTCATCATTATCCCATAAAATTTCATTCATAAAAACCCCTCCTCACTAATATATTATTTAAGGAGGGGATAAAAAGTGACTAACCCAATATCCTACTTAATAAAAATGCCGTTAAAAATCCTGCGAGGAGCCCCAAATTTTCCAAACCACTTCCTATTATATTTGCTTTAGGAATCATATCAGTGCTTGTCATGAATAAGATAGCACCGCCCGTGAAAGCCATAATCATTCCATGCCAAAGGTTTCCCAAGCCTTTTAATAAATAGTAACCTGATAAAGCACAGAAGGGATCCAAAATAGCAAGCAAAAAACTCAAAACAATAGCAGTCTTTTTTGTAAAGTTTCCTTCGTTGATTAATTCAAAATTAGAAGAGATTCCCTCCGGTATATTGTGTAAAAAGATTGATAGAGCAAGCACTATCCCAAGCTTTCCGGAATTAGTTGCAAAACCTATACCCATACTGAGACTTTCTGCTATATCATCGAGAGTTGTGCCCAATATTATACCAACGCCTTTTGCTACATATTTTTCTAAAAGTTTTTCTATAATATAAAAAATTAAACCGCCGAGAATAAATGCGATAGAAGTAAAAACGGGTCCTGAAAATCTATAAGCTTCATGCATTAGTGAAAAGGATATTACTGCAAGGAGTACACCCGAACCAAAGGTCAATACAAAAGCGATGACTTTGTCGGGAAGCCTTTTTGTACCGATGTAGCCTCCTAAGATAACGGCAAGACCTGAAAGGGAGCTGTACAAAAAAATCTTCAAAAAAGTTTCCATAAGCCACCTCTTAAGGAAGGATTTAGGTATTAAATATGGAATATAATCATATTATTATTTTATATTTTCCAATAAAAAGGTTTAATATTTTTAAAGATCTATTTTTAAAGATCGATTAATCGTAGCGAAGCGAAGTGAGTCTTTTTTCGTTTTTTGTATAAAATTTTCGGGGGGGTCACGATGCCGTATACCACATGCCCGTATTGCAACAAAAAATCATATTCTGCAGCGGATCTAAAAGTATGGATTTGTCCTTATTGTGGTATGAAAGTTGAAGAAAAGGATAATGAAGAGGAAGATAGCCAAATAAAACAAGAGCAGGGTATATAAACCTTGCTCTTTTATTTTTACTTTAATATTTTTACCATACTTGTGGTCTTTTATAATTTTTATCAAATTTTAAAATGTAAGATGCGAGGTTGAAAGCATGATCGCCTATTCTTTCTAAGTTGCTTATCACATCAAGGAAAATTACTCCTGAACTGGGATTGCACGCACCTTCATTCAACCTTTTAATGTGATTTTCCCTCAATCTTTTATCCATTTCATCTATATTGTCTTCTTCTATTACTACCTTATTTGCCAGTTTTGTATCATTATATAGGAAAGAATTTATGGCATTATTTAAGCTTTCCAATACTAAATCGGACATTTCTTTAAGTTCTTTTAAAGCACTCTCTGTAAAGGGCAGGTGGTTTTCGTTTTTAAATTCAGCAAGTTCGAGAAGATTTTCTGCGTGATCTCCAACCCTTTCCATATCATTTACGGCGTTAATCATGTCAGCAATGAGCCTTGATTCTTCAGAAGATAAGGGTTTTTGAGAAAGCATTGCTAAAAATCTTGTAGTTTCCCTTGCTAATTCATTTATAACCGCTTCTTTTTCAAAGACTTTGCGTACATCCTTTTCGTTGTAATTAATGAATAAATTCATTGTATCAATAACATTCTCAAGAGCAAGGGTGCCCATTCGTGCTATTTCTTTTCTAACTTGTGCAAAGGCAATAGAGGGAGTTTCAAGGAGTCTATCGTCTATGTATTTAACACCATGTTCTACAATATCGGGTTTACCGGGAAGTGCTAAGGTTACAAGCCTTACTAAATATGCAGAAAAGGGAAGCTGAAGAATGGTATTAATTGTATTAAAGAGTGTATGAGCGTTCGCTATTTGTCTTACAGGGTCAGAGGAAGTCATTACTACAATGGATTTATATAATGGTAAAATTGTCATAAAAATAATCGTCCCTATTATATTAAAAGAAAGATGAATTAGAGCTGCTCTTTTTGCAGTGATATTAGTTCCTATGCTTGCTAATAAAGCGGTAACACACGTTCCTATATTATCACCGAATAGAATTGGTAAAGCTATAGATATATTTACTATTCCTTGTCCCGCAAGAGCTTGCAGTATACCTATGGTTGCACTGCTTGATTGAATAATACCAGTGGTTAAAGCTCCGGCTAAAACTCCGAGTATAGGAGTTTTGCCGAATTGAGCCATAAAATCTACAAAAGCCTGTGATTTAGCAAGGGGTTTTAAGGCTACTTCCATTGTTTGCATCCCATAAAACAAAAGGCCGAATCCCAAAACAACCTGTCCTATAAACTTTTGTGACTTGTTTTTGCCAAACATATGAAGGGCAGTCCCAATACCGATGGCGGGAAGAGCAAGTTTTGTCAATTTGAAAGCAATAAGCTGAGCGGTCATGGTTGTGCCTATGTTTGCACCCATTATTACCCCTACTGCTTGGTATAAGTCCATTATACCAGCATTGACAAGCCCTACCACCATTACTGTAGTGGCGCTGCTTGACTGGATTATTGCGGTGACAACTGTACCTACAATAACTCCTAAAACTCTATTCCTTGTCAAAAGTTCTAAAATGTTTTTTAATCTGTTTCCAGCTGCTTTTTCGAGCCCTTCCCCCATTAGCTTCATTCCGTAAATAAAGAGGCCTAACCCTCCAAGCAAGGTAAGCAACTGTTCAAGACTCAAAAAGCATCCACTCCTATCTCAAAAACATATTTTGTAAGTTTACAAAAATATTATAACAGAAAAATTAAATAAAGGCATTAATCAAAAACTATAAAATAAAAAAGGGATTATTAATAACCCCTTCTAAATTTAACGATTTTTACTTTTCTTTGAAAATTAAGTTTTGGAAGACCGACAATTTTAATGTTTTCCTTTAAATATTCAAATAAGGATGCAGTTAAAAAACAAATAAGAGTACCTATAATTACGCTGAATATAACCGAATTGCCGTGATTTAAAGCCAATTCCAAATTTAAGCCCAAGGTTGCCGGTAAGCCAACGATGTTTCTATAATTTCCTAAAATATCTGTAAAGTATGGAATCCACGAAATAAATCCCCATAAAATTCCAAGCAACAATCCTTTTTTTTGAATTCCAGAAATCATGTTTCCACCTCCAAAAGGTAATAGGCTTATTAAATAAATATTCAAAAATTTTATATCGTATTCGACAAAAAATCATAATTTTAAAATCCATTGAATAATGATTTATTAGTATTGGAGGTGGAAATGTGAAGAAAGATCATAGAAAAAGATTTATGGTAATTATTAATTTGATAATAATTATTTTTTTATTTTATTGCTTTTATATTTCCAATTACGAAAACGCAATAAAGGTTTTTTCTTTTTTCGACAGATTAATTCCTATATACAGGGTTGAGGCTCAGGAAAAAAGGATTGCAATATCTTTTGATGCGGCTTGGGGTGCAGACCAAACACCAGAAATATTAGAGATATTAAAAAAATATAATGTAAAAACAACCTTCTTTTTGGTTAAAATATGGATGGATAAATATCCCGAGATGACAAGACTCATTGCATCGGAAGGCCATGAAGTAGGGAATCATTCTGCAACACATCCTCATATGGGAAAGCTTTCAAAGGAAGAAATTATAAAAGAAATTCAAACAACTCATAATAGGATAAAAGAGCTGACAGGCCAGGACTGCAAAGTATTTAGGCCGCCTTTTGGAGATTACAGCGACACATTAATAAAAACAGCACAAGAACTCGGTTATTATGTAATACAATGGGATGTCGATTCCTTAGACTGGAAGAACTTAAGTGCCTCTGCGATATACGATAGGGTCATAAAGAGAGTAAAGCCCGGTTCGATAGTACTTTTCCACAATAACGGCAAAAACACTCCTCAAGCTTTAAAAATGATTCTTCCTGAATTAAAAAAACAAGGGTATGAAATAATACCCGTTTCAGCTCTCCTTATTAAAGGGGATTATTACATAGAAAAATCTAATGGGGAAATGAGAAAAAGGCTTTGAAATAAAATTGTTGACGTTTTGTATTTTGTAAAATTATAATGGTTGTAGGAGTTAAGTTCTTTTTTTTTATAAGGGGTTGGTTGGATGATGGAGCCCAAAATTCTTGTAGTTGATGATGAAAAGAAAATAGTAGAATTAGTGAGGCTTTATTTAGAAAAAGAGGGATACAGGGTAGATGAGGCTTATGATGGGCAAACTGCTTTAAAAAAGATAGAAGAAAATGATTATAATCTTTTAATTTTGGATTTAATGCTCCCGGAGGTAGACGGTTGGACTATTTGCAGAAGTGTTAGGAAAAATTCTGATGTCCCGATAATTATGCTTACTGCAAGAGGAGAAGAATTTGACAAAATTTTAGGTTTTGAATTGGGAGCGGATGATTATATAGTAAAGCCTTTTAGTCCAAGAGAATTAGTAGCAAGGGTCAAAGCCTTGCTCAGAAGACTTGGGCCCAAAGAAGAAAAGGAAGTCTTGGATTTCCCTGGACTTTATATCGAGCCTTCCTCAAGAACTGTAAAGGTAGACGGTAAAGAGGTAAATTTAACGCCAAAGGAATTTGACCTTCTTTATTTTCTTGCTAAAAATAAAGAAAAGGTGTTTACCCGGGAAAAGCTCCTGGAAGAAGTTTGGGGATATGATTTTTACGGAAGTTTGCGGACAGTAGACACTCATATAAAGCAGTTGAGAGAAAAATTAGGAAGGAGCAAAGCCGCTTCTTATATTGTTACTGTTTGGGGTGTAGGTTACAAATTTGAGGTGGTAAGGTGAAAATAAAGATAAAAAACAGCATACTATGGAAATTATGGGTTTTTATCAGCCTTATTTCTATAATTGCTATTATTTTTTCTGGTTTAATTTTGTCAAAATTCTTTGAAGAATTTTATTTTAGGTTAAAGGAAAATGAGCTTATCAATGAAGGGCAGCAGTTAATTTCTTTAATTATGCGCGGTTCAAACGTTGAAGAATTTATCGATATAACAAAGTTTATAAATGCCCATGCGGTTTTAATAGATAGAAGGGGAACCATAATCGTCTGCTCTAAATATTTTCACCCTAAACTGGGAATGCTCCTTGATAAAAATGAACTAAATAATATTCTTAACGGAAAAATATTGATAAAAAGGGGTTTCTTGCGGGGTGTGGAAAACCCCATGCTTATGGTAGCTATGCCTGTAACAAGTGACGGAAATATTATAGGTGGACTTTTGCTTTTCTCTCCAATGGCTGCCTTGAAGTCCTCAGTATGGGAAATAAGAAGGTTAATTCTTCTTTCTGCATTTTTTGCAATACTTCTTTCATCAGGGACAAGCCTTGTTTTTTCTAAAAGCATAACAAAGCCACTGCTTTCTATGAAAGAAGCTGCTGAAGAGATGGCAAAGGGCAATTTTGATAAGAAAGTCGAAATAGTTGAAGATGATGAAATTGGTACCCTTGCAAAGACCATGAATTTCCTTTCCGATGCTTTAAAGAAAAATTTGAATGCGTTATCAAAAGAAAAGGATCAGCTAAAAAGTATTTTACTTGGAATGACGGATGGGGTTGTTACTTTTGATGAAAACAACAATGTGGTCATGGCAAACTCTCAGGCTTTCGAGTTATTAGGAATAAAAGATACTGATGATTTTAATAAAAAGGCCTATGAGATTTTAAAGGATGTTCTTTTGAAATTGAACAACGCAAAAGATAATATTATTGTAGAGGAATTAAATTTAAACGGTAAAATAATTTTAGCAAAAGTCTCGCCATTGCTTAGTGATGGTGTGAGGGGTGCTGTTGTAGTAATTCAGGATATTACTAAAGAAAAGAAATTGGAAAACTTGCGGAGGGAATTTGTGGCCAATGTATCGCATGAATTACGGACACCGTTAACCTATATTCAGGGTTATTCTGAAGCCATATTAGACGGCATGGTGGAAGACAAAGAGGCGCTTTTAAATTATATAAATATCATTTTGGAAGAAACTTTAAGGCTAAAGCGTCTTGTAAATGACCTTCTGGATCTTTCACAAATGGAGTACGGTCAAACAACCCTAAAAAAAGACAAGTTTTCTATTCAAAGGCTTATTGAAAGAGTTGTCCAAAAAATGTATAATCTTGTGGTTCAGAAGAATGTAAAATTCATATTAAATTTAAAAGAAACACCTCTTCTGTATGCAGATGAAGATAGGATAGAACAGGTTTTAATAAATCTTATCGACAATGCATTGAGGTATTCACCTGAGGGCGGAAATATAACAATAAGCACCGAGCTTGATCACGAGAAAAATATAGTTGTTTCTGTAAAAGATGAAGGGCCAGGTATTCCAGAAGACGAATTACCTTATATATGGGAAAGATTTTACAAAGTAGACAAATCAAGGGCAAGGCAAAAGGGAGGGACAGGCCTTGGGCTTGCTATAGTGAAAAGTATTATTGAAAATCATAAAGGAAAAGTATGGGCAAAAAACGATGAAAAGGGAGGCAGTATTTTTTATTTTTCATTGCCTTGTCAGGATAAATAAAAAGTAAAAGCCCCTTTTAGGGGCTTTTTATTACATTTCTGCCAATACTTCATCTAATGGAGTGTAAGGCAAATTGTGGGCTTCAGCAACTGCTTTGAATGTTATTTTACCATTTAATACATTGACACCTTTTGCTAATGCCTTATTTTCAACTACAGCTTTCTTCCATCCTTTGTTTGCAATTTCAACAGCGTAAGGCAATGTTGCGTTTGTCAAAGCAAAAGTCGAAGTTCTCGGTACGGCACCTGGCATATTTGCAACAGCGTAGTGTATTACTCCATGCTTTACAAAAACAGGGTCTGCATGAGTTGTGGGATGATCTATGGTTTCTACACATCCACCCTGATCAATAGCTACATCTACTATTACACTTCCAGGTTCCATTGCTTGTACCATTTCTTCTGTAATAAGTTTTGGTGCTTTTGCACCGGGTATTAAAACTGCTCCTATAACAAGATCGGCTTCGCTAACTGCTTTCATAAGGTTGAAACGGTTTGAATACAAAGTTTCAACCCTGCCCTGATAGATATCATCTAAGTAACGGAGCCTATTTGTATTAACATCGAGAATCGTAACTTTTGCCCCCATGCCTACTGCTCTCTTTAATGCATTCATTCCTACCGTCCCTGCACCTACAATAACTATTGAAGCGGGAGGCACGCCGGGAACCCCTGATAGTAAAACGCCTTTTCCTCCTCTAAATTTTTCAAGGTAAATGGACCCTTCTTGAATAGCTAACCTACCAGCTACTTCACTCATAGGGGTAAGTAAAGGCAAGCTGCCGTCTTCTTTTTGTACAGTTTCATAAGCAATTGCAACAACCTTTTTTTCCATTAAGGCTTTTGTAAGTTCAGGCTCAGGTGCAAGGTGTAGATAGGTGAATAGAATAAGACCTTCTCTGAAATATTTGTATTCTGAAGGTAGAGGTTCTTTTACTTTTACAATCATTTCACTGTTTTCCCAAACTGAAGCTGCATCGGATAATATTTCTGCTCCTGCAGATTTGTAGCTTTCATCAGATATACCGCTTCCTTCTCCCGCACCTTTTTCAATTAAAACTTTATGTCCCGCCCTGACAAGGGCGTCTACACCTGCGGGAGTTATTGCAACACGGTTTTCTTGGGCTTTAATTTCCTTTGGAACACCTACAATCATATTATTAATCCCCCTATATTTTATATTTTTAATTCTTCATCCTGTTGCAAAAATTGTATAATGCAAGAATCGAGCCAACTATCAAAACAGGGGAAATATTATACAGGAAAACTGTTAAAAAGGGAAATTGGAAATAAAAGTTTCCACTTTGGAAATATAATTTGTTATTTAATCGTTAAGGCTTATACCGTATTTTTTCATTTTTTTGATAACCGTTGTATGGGAGACACCTAAAATTTTTGCAGCTTTTCTTGCGCTTTTTCCTTGAGAAAGGGCTCGTATTAGAGCCTCTTTTTCCGTTTCATTTACAATATCTTTTAATTGGAAATATTTACCTGGAGTTGGATTGAAAAAGGTAGGAGAATTTATAATTATTTCTTTTTCAGTTATAATATCTTTTTTACAAAGGTTCATAGCCCTTTCCATAACATTTTCCAACTCCCTAATATTTCCGGGCCAATCATAGTGTAATAAGTATTCTAAAGCGTTTGGGGCTATACCCTGAACGGATTTATTGAATTTAATATTAAATTTTTTTATGAAATAATCTACAAGGACTGGTATGTCTTCTTTGTGCTCCCTCAAAGGCGGAATAAAGATGGGTATGACATTTAACCTGTAAAATAAGTCCTGCCTGAAATCTCCCCTTACTATCATTTCTTCTAAAGGCCTGTTAGTTGCAGCTATTACTCTAACATCTATTCTAATTTCTTCCATTTCTCCCAGACGCCTTACGCTGTTTTCCTGCAAAACCCTCAAAAGCTTTACCTGTATATGAGGTGGAATTTCTGCAATTTCATCTAAAAAAATGGTTCCGTGGTGAGCAAATTCAAAAAGTCCTGGTCTACCTCCACGCCGAGCGCCTGTGAATGTGCCGTCAGCATAGCCGAAAAGCTCGCTTTCCAATAACGTATCCGGGATAGCAGCACAATTAACGGCTACAAAGGGATAATCCCTCCTTTCACTTTCCATATGAATGGCCCTTGCAAAAAGCTCTTTTCCAGTGCCGCTTTCTCCACGCAGCAAAATGGTTGAATCTCCTTTAGAAACGGTTTTCGCCAGTTCTACAATTTCCTTCATCTTCTTGCTTTTGTAAATTATGTCTTCAAAGGTGATCATGACCGGCCTTGTGAGTGAATGAGCAAGACGCCTAACCTCTGACATTTTTCGCAAGGTTATGACGGCGCCGTCAGCCAAACCTTTGTCATCAAAGATGGGTTTAACATTTAGCATTACCCTCAGAGGACCTTTTGGAGTATTTATAACCGTTTCTCTTTGTTCAATACTTTTACCTTTTTCTATATTTTTTATGATTTCATCAGGGAAATCCGATATTGCTTTTATGGATTGTCCCATTGGAGGGTAATCATATCCGAGAAAAATTGAAGCTTTGTTATTACAGGTTGTAATTATTAAATTTTTATTTACTGATATTATGCCTTCTTCTACTGAATTTATTACTGTAAGTAAATGTTGCTGGGCAAGTTCATGGGGAAGCCATTCTACAGGGGTAAGTTCGTAAACATCCTTAATATTCCTTATTTTTTCTAAAATATCTTTTAATTTTAAATCCGGTATGGGTTCGAGGTATATATATATTTCTCCCTGCTTAACGGATAAGGAAAGAATATTGGCCCCGCAATTTGCGACGGCTTCGGAAACATCTCTAACCATTCCAACTCTGTCCTTGAACCTTATTCGGTATCTAAATTTTTTCATTTTCAACCCCCCGAAAGGATTTACTATTTATTAATTCAATATTTTTATTTAAAAATCCTTTTTAAATGGAAACTATGGAATAAAAAGTTTCCATTTTTAGCATTAGATAAAAATATGATTAATCAGTAAAGTATAAAGATCAGGAAAATAAAATAAAATTTAAAATAAAATATAATTGGCAAAGAATTTGCTTTGTTATATAATAAAATAAAAAATACAAAAAAAAAATACAAAAAAAGATAAGCTAATATACTGTAAGAAACTGAAAAAAACTTACAGGAGGTGATATAAAGTAATAAAAAAAAGTGAAATAATAAGTAAAAACAATATTAAATTAAGGAGGGGGAATAGTGGATTTAAAGGCTTTTGAGGCTTTTGTTGGCAAATTGGGAGATATAGTTTGGGGTCCTCCAATGCTCATACTCCTTCTGGGAACTCATATATACCTAACCTTTAGATTACGATTCATACAAAAGTATTTGGGAAAGGCCATTAAACTTTCTCTTACGAGGACTTCTGAAGGAGAAGGGGATGTAAGCCATTTCGGCGCATTAACCACTGCCCTTGCAGCAACGGTGGGAACGGGAAATATAGTTGGTGTTGCAACGGCTGTAGGGCTCGGCGGGCCGGGAGCAGTTTTTTGGCTCTGGATAACCGGCGTTTTTGGTATTGCAACGAAGTACGCTGAAGCCCTGCTTTCTGTAAAGTACAGGGTAAAAAATCAATTGGGGCAGATGGCAGGCGGCCCTATGTACGTCCTTGAAAGAGGGCTTAAGATGAAGTGGCTAGGAGTACTTTTTGCACTGTTTACAGCAATTGCAGGTTTTGGTATAGGTGTAAGCGTGCAGGCAAACTCCATAGCCGATATGGTTAAAAATACCTTTAATATACCACCTTGGATTACAGGACTTGTTATTGCTATTTTAACCGCAATAGTAATAATAGGCGGAATAAAAAGCATTGCAAGAGTCTGCGAGGCACTTGTTCCTTTTATGGCGATAGTATATATTCTTGGATGTCTGATAATTATTTTAGTAAATATTTCAGCTCTTCCTGGAGCAATTGTTACTATATTAAAGAGCGCTTTTACCGGGCAGGCAATGGTGGGAGGTTTTGCAGGTGCTGGCGTAATGCAGGCTATAAGATACGGTGTAGCCCGTGGCCTTTTCTCCAATGAATCCGGTTTAGGAAGCGCACCTATAGCTGCAGCTGCAGCACAGACCCCAAACCCTGCAAGGCAGGCTCTTGTTCAGATGACAGGAACTTTTTGGGATACTGTAGTAATTTGTTTGCTGACGGGTCTTGTGCTTGTTACTACAGGGGCTTGGCAGACGGGATTAAAGGGAGCAGCTCTTACAAAGGCTGCTTTTGAACAGATACCTGTGGTAGGTCCGATAACTTTAACCTTAGGCCTTTTAACCTTCGTATATTCGACGATTCTTGGTTGGTCATACTATTGCGAAAAAGCCGTTGAGTATCTTTTTGGCACAAAAGCTGTGATGCCTTATAGGTGGCTGTGGGTTGCCGCTGCATTTATAGGCTCTGTTATGACTCTTCCTCTTGTATGGTCCATTGCAGATGTTTTAAACGGTATGATGGCAATACCCAACCTTATTTCGCTTATCGCTTTATCAGGAGTATTGGTTGCTGAGACAAAGAGATACGTATGGGAAGATCGGCTTGAGGAAAAGGCACCGGAGGAGAATTTTTAAGAGGGGCTTTGCCCCTCGTTTTTTTATTATGAAATTTTTTATGTTTTGCTGTATAATTTTTATGGATAAATAATAAAGGCGGTGTGAACCTTGTCTAAAATCGTGGGTATTTCGGGTTTCTCGAACAGCGGAAAAACTACCTTGATTTCAAAATTAATAGTATATTTTAAAAGTAAAAATTATAAAGTAGCTGTTGTAAAACATGCAAAATCGGGATTTAAATTTGGGGAAGGAGATACAGAAAAATTTATAAAAAATAATGCTGACTGTGTTGCGGGTATTTCGGAGGAAGGGGCAATAATTTACAAAAAAGGGAGTTTTTCTTTAGAAGATGTTTTAAAAGAAATTAATGGTTTTTACGATATAGTATTAATTGAGGGTTTTAAAAAAGAAAATTTTCCAAAACTATTTTTTATAAATAATAACATCAATAATGAGGGAATTATGCTATTAGAAAATTTGAAAGAAAGTATTGTAGGGTTTGTGGGTGAAGAAAGTTTTTACATCCATGATTACTCTATAAAGGGGCCTTATAAAACCTCCGAAGGAGAATGGTATGTAAAATTTTTTGATAAAAACCTTCCTTATTTTGATAGGGATGATATAGAAAAAATAGCCGAATTTATAATGCGTGAAATATGAAATTTTCATTTGAAGATTGGTAGCGTCAAACAAGAATATGAAGATTCCCTAAAAATTGGTAATCGCAGGCAATAGTTGTCAAAAACAGGAAGCAAAAATAGCAGATAGACGTAGTTATTGAAAATAATTACTGAGTTTTAATGGGAAAAAAGGCATACTTCACCCTTAAGGTAAAAAGACTGTATTTAAAAATCAGTCTAATT